>Ga0255351_1000007_pt1 | contig 114614 bp, 93 predicted proteins | sample HBST25r2metaG_FD_186024 | JGI IMG/M metagenome (GOLD analysis project Ga0255351, IMG submission 186024) | Peat soil microbial communities from Stordalen Mire, Sweden - H.B.S.T-25.r2 | ecosystem: Environmental > Terrestrial > Soil > Wetlands > Peat | place: Sweden: Norrbotten County, Stordalen... | reverse complement strand
TTGGGGTTATGCTTCTGCAACACCTTGGTGATGGCCGCCGTCAACGTCGTCTTGCCGTGATCAATGTGGCCAATCGTTCCCACGTTCACGTGCGGCTTGCTGCGATCAAACTTTTCCTTGCCCATGGTCCTTCAGTCCCTTCCGTTAAACTTGATTTCCTGTCGCGCTCCCGACTCGTTCAAGGAACGCAAAAGCTTGTGAGTCACGCCTCAATAGTAGGCGTAAACCTTCATGTACCGTTCCCGCAACTCCCGCGGAACCGCTTCCACCTTTTGCAAATACCGCTCGCGGGTCAGAGCCTGATCGGAGATCGGAAGCGCCTGATAGACCCCAGCAGCTTCCTTGCCCATCAGCCCATTCCGCAATGCGCCCTCAAAGTCGCGAATGCGCAGCTTTAAACGGCCCACGCGACTCAGAAAAATCTCTACGTCCCGCGCCTCGAAGGCCGCGTCCATGCGCGCATGAAGCTCGGCGTATCCTTGCTCGTCCTGGACGGCAATCGCTGCCTGCTCAAACTTCATTTCCAGCCCTCGCTTCGTCCGCGTACCAACAAATTTCAACTCTATCCAACTTTGGAGCGGGAGACGAGGATCGAACTCGCGACCAACAGCTTGGAAGGCTGTGACTCTACCACTGAGTTACTCCCGCCGAAACAGTGAACAGTGGTCAGTCGTCAGTGATCAGTTTGTTTTCGCAGTTGAAAGCCGCAAAGGCTAACCCTCCGAGTCCTCAACTGATCACTGACCACTGATCACTAATATCTGGAGCTGATGACCGGGTTTGAACCGGTGACCTCTCCCTTACCAAGGGAGTGCTCTACCAACTGAGCTACATCAGCCCTCATACAAATCTTAACAGGAGTTCGACCCTCAACCCCCGTCCCCACCCCTGCGAATCTTCTCCGCGTGATGGGCTAAAACCGTCTTTAAAGCAAAGCCGCCCAGAACTACCAGTGGAAACAAGCGCACATCCACCAGTCTGTTCCCGACGAGAATTCTGCCCTCGCCTAAAGTAAACCACGCCAGCGCAGCCAGAATCCCATAAAGCGCTAACGCGATCCGAAACTTCCGGTCCAAATCGGAACCGGCATTCTGCAAATCCTTGCGCTCACCCGGCTGCGGCTCATCGCGCATTCCAAACCCTCAAAAAATCATGGTGCACAGGGGAGGGTTCGAACCTCCGTAGGTCTAAGACCGGCAGATTTACAGTCTGCTGCCATTAACCACTCGGCCACCTGTGCACAACCAACCAATCCCAGCATCAACCCCATTTTAGCGCATCCCATCCCTACCGGAATTTCTCCGGCTTACGGAGCATGCACCTCTGTGGAATTACCGCGGAGGACAAACACGGCGCTTGAAAAAATCAACGCGCCGGTACAACTTTCCGCCGTTTTCTGGCTCCACTTGCATCTTCCGAAAGTGGAGCTGGCGAAGGGATTTGAACCCCCGACCCTCTGATTACAAATCAGATGCTCTACCAGCTGAGCTACGCCAGCCCATCCCACCCGGAAAACTACCCGGAGAGCGCAATCATCCGCGCGGACACACTAAAGCACCGCACGCATCACGGCACAGAAGTCAAGGTTAACACAGCTCCGGCAAACGGAGCAAACCGGCGATTGGGAGGGACTCGCGACAGCCTGATTTACGTTGCGAAAAGGCTGCCGCCAAGATCCACATCGAGCGTTATGCGTAGATACCGCGCGACCGGATGGTAATCGCCACCCGGTCAATTGCCAGCATGTACGCGGCAATGCGATTGTTCACGTTATGCGCTTCGGCGTAGCGCACTACATCCTCAAAGCTGTCGTGCAGAATGGCCTCCATCCGCTCATTCACATCGGCTTCTTTCCAGAAGTAGCCCTGCCGGTCCTGCACCCACTCAAAGTAGCTGGCCGTCACGCCGCCGGCGTTGGCCAGAATATCCGGCATGATGAATATTTTCTTCTCCGCCAGAATCTCATCGGCCACGGCTGTCGTCGGCCCGTTCGCGCCCTCCACGATAATCTTCGCCTTGATCTCGCTGGCGTTGCGGCTGGTAATTACATTCTCCGTGGCCGCCGGAATCAGAATCTCGCACTCGGTCACCAACAGTTCTTCGCTCGGCACCGCCTCCGCCCCGCGAAAGCCCAGCGTCGTATTGTTGCGCCGCTTGTACTCCAGCAGTTGCCGGATGTCGATACCGTTCGGGTTCATCAGCCCGCCCTCTGCCTCGGCAATGCCCACAATCGTGTAGCCGCGCTCCATCAGCAGCCGCGCGGCATTCGATCCCACATTCCCAAAGCCCTGCACCACCACTCGACAGCCCTCGATCGGCATTTGCAGATACTTCAGGCTCTCGTCGCAGATCACCCGCACCCCGTGCCCGGTGGCCTCCGTCCGTCCCCGCGAACCGCCCAGATTAAGCGGCTTGCCGGTCACCACGCTGGTCACCGTATGCCCTTTGTGCATCGAGTAGGTGTCCATCATCCAGGCCATTGTCTGCTCGTTGGTATTCATGTCCGGCGCGGGTACGTCCTTCTCCGGGCCAATCAAATCAATAATCTCCGAGGTATAGCGCCGCGTCATCCGCTCCAGTTCACCCTGGCTCATCTTCTTCGGATCGCAGATCACCCCGCCCTTGGCCCCGCCAAAGGGGATATTCACCACCGCGCACTTCCAGGTCATCCAACTGGCCAGCGCCCGCACCTCGTCCAGTGTCACGTCCGGCGCATAGCGCAGCCCACCCTTGCACGGCCCACGGGCAATCGAGTGCTGCACCCGGAAGCCGGTGAACATCTCAATCCGTCCGTCGTCCATCTTCACCGGAAAATGCACAATCACTTCGCGCGAGGGCATGCGCAACATCTTCCACAAGCCCTCTTCCAGATTCAGTTTGCGCGCCGCCAAATCGAACCGCGCCGCCTGCGCTTCCCAGGGGTTGATCTCCTGCTCCAGAGGTGTCGTCATCATCTCTCCCATTCCGCCGGACTTTCCTGCCCTCAATGCCGTATCGGAAAAACTACTCTTCATGATAGCCGAGCCGCGCTCGTCTGCCGGACGCCATTGATCCGTCAACTAAATACTGCGGGTAATATATGAACACTGTGCGGGTGCCCCACCCTCGCCGCGTCTTTGTTTTTGCGGCTAGGGTGGGAAGGAACAACACTCTTTTTACCGGAGCAATGACCTCACTTGCCCGGACCCATCGCAAACAGCCCGGGCAGAACCTCCCCGGCCTTGCCTTCCACAATGTGCGTAAAGGCTGAGGCATTCAGCGGCGGCTCCGGCCCAATATAAACCCGGCGCGCGCCCTTCATCCGCGCCAAGTGGACAAAGTTCGCTGCCGGATAGACCGAACCCGAGGTGCCCACCACCACCATCAGCGTCGCCTGCTCAATCTTTTCTTGAATGCGCTCCATCTCCAGCGGAATCTCACCAAAGAAGACAATATGCGGCCTCAGCCGCCCGCCGCACTCGCAATGGCCCACCTCGTCGAGGCTCTTGTAAATCGCGCGATCAAAGACCGGCTCCCGGCCACACTCCCGCTCGCAGCGCGCCTGGTTCAATGAGCCATGCATATGTACCAGACGCCGCGAACCGGCCCGCTCGTGCAGGTCGTCCACATTCTGCGTGCATAGAAAAAAGCGCTCGCCCAGCAGCCGCTCCAGCCGGGCCAACTCCACATGCGCCGGATTCGGCTCAGCCAGCGCGCCCGCCGCTCGCCGCGCCGCATAGAACTCCCACACCAATGCCGGATTCCGCCGCCATGCTTCCGGGGTGCAGACATCCTCGACGCTCTGCCCGGCCCACAGACCATCCGAGGCGCGAAAAGTCGGCAGTCCGCTCTCCGCGCTGATCCCCGCGCCAGTCAGCACAAAGACCTTGTCGTCGGGTTGGATAAAAATCTGACTCATGAGGCTCCTTCAGCAATCAGTTGTAGGTTATCAGTTTTCCGATGCAACAGCACTCCGAGGCGGGTAGCCAACTTATGACTTTTCAAAGAAACTGGGCAGCTCTCGATAAGGTCGAAGTGCATGGTGGCGATAGCCGACAGCAGCCCCACAACCACCAGCAGCATGACCTGCGGGACAATCTGAACGAAGTTGATGACGGGGACGGGTTCGCATGGCTTTTTGGGAAACAGTCTCCAGTGAAAACGCGCGGCATGTTTTGAATGGGCGCGTGTAGATTCTAAAATTTGCTAACTGGTAAGTTTGAGTTTTTATCGTATAATACCGCTCTTTGAACAGCTTCCTTCACTTGCTCACGCATTACATCCTTGCGCATGATCGCATTGCGAATACATTTTGGGCGAAATAACGATCCTATAGGTTCGCCGATTCCCAACCCCCAATAGTCTGACGAGCGCAGGCAAACGACTACCTTTTCGCCTGCCTCAGCTTGAGGGAAAAGAACGGATTGTGCCCAATCAAGGCATACTCGTGATGATGGAAGAGACGCAAGCATATGCCTGTCTTTAAATGATTTCGACTTGTAAGCGCATATATTAAGTGTTGCGACAGTTGAACGTGCTTGATCGTAATTAATCCCGAACTGATGAATGATCCTATTTAGCCATTTGTATGCTGATGGGTGTTCTTTTTCCTCTGGAAGATCGCATTTACCAGTCCGTTGAATCGCATAATAGTGCCTTCCTTCCTCTTTCGAACAATGCGCAGCGTCTGTTGGATCAAGACCTGGGGAAAGAAAAAGCAGTACGACTGGAGCGTCAAGAAGTTGTCCTCTATAAGCCCCAGGTAAACAACCGGTGTCAAAATGGTGTTTTATACGCTGAAACACCTTTCGATCTTCAGGGTGTACAAACGCATCATCCGATATTTCAGACCAAAATTGAATAATATCTCGACTCAAATCATCACCATACTTTCAAAGTCCGGTTCTGAGTCTGTAATGGACCATTGTCCAAAGTTTACTCCAGCTACGAAGTCATGACGGCCAGCCCGACGATGGCGCAATTTCAAACAAATAAGGACCTACGCGGCAAAGGATCTACTTGGTGCGCTCTGATCGCCGAGGCCGACTAGCAGGGCAGCGACGGAGATGTCCTCGTCCAGCGCTTCCCAGTGCAGACCACGGGTAGAGATCCTAACTTGCTCGCGCTGCTCCGCAGTGCCGTGCAGCAGCCGGGGAAACCAGGCCAGCGGCACGCCGATCACGCGGCCGTCGCTCAGATCGACCCAAAAGCTGTCAGCATCAAAACGGACACTCACGGGACTAAACGAAATGCTCATTCCACGCCCTCTCAATACGAATGACATTTACCTCAATCAAGCTCTGCAACTCGCGTAAGGTCCGCGCATCATAGCCGTCATTGTAGGCTACCCGCACGGCTGGCCTCAGCCAGAATTTCGCCTCCACATCGTCTCTCTCCACATGAATGTGAAGCGGCTCGCGTGGCGATCCTTCATTGGAATAAAAGAAGAAGCGAAAGCCTCGTTCACGAAAGACAACTGGCATGGCCTGATTTTACTGCAATTTCAAGTGAATCCTTCATACTTCCGGAAATAATTGCATCACTCCAGGTATGAAGCCACCACAGCCAGCGCGGCGATGGCTGCTGTTTCGGCTCTCAGGATGCGCGGGCCGAGCGAGACGGCGCGCCAGCCGTTGGCGTCGAAGAGCGCTTCTTCTTCCGGTGCCCATCCGCCTTCCGGGCCGATGGCAATCTCCAGCGTCGGGGTCTCTGTTTCCGCCGCCTCGATGGCTTCTTCCAGCGCATTGCGCAGTGTGGTGGAGCGCTCCTGCTCGGCCAGCACAATGCGTGTTGCGGCGGAGGCCGCTCGGACACGCGCGCTGAGCGGCTCTGGATCGAGGATCAGCGGCACATCGCAGCGACGCGACTGCTGCGCTGCTTCATGCACAATGCGCCGCCAGCGCTCGGCGCGCTTGGCTGCCGCCTGCGCCAGATGCTTCTCCGTCCGCCGCGCAAGGACTGGCGCAATCGCGTTGACGCCTAACTCGGTGGCCTTCTCGATGGCCCATTCCAGATGATCGAATTTATATACGGCCATGACCAGCGTAACCGGCAGCGCAGGGTCGGCGTCCAGCTCGGCGATCAGATTGAAGCGGACCTCGTTGGCGGAGACTGCGGCTGCCTGCGCATGAAAGACGCGGCCACCGGCCACTACGTCGGCCTCCATTCCGGGCTGCGCGCGCAGCACGCGCGTCATGTGTTCGGCCTGCGCGCCGGTCAGCGTGGCGGTGGCTTCATCCCAGTGTTCGGCGATCCAGCGGCGGCGTGTCATGATTTTGTCCCTGCCTTCCTTGCGAATACCAGTGTAATCCTTTCCACAAAAACATCGCAGCCCCAAAACAGCTCAGGGGAGCGCTGGATGCGCTCCCCTGAGCTGTTGCCTTTTGGTTGGAGATGCCGCTACTTCTTCTTTGCTGCCTTCTTCGCGGGTGCCTTTTTGGCTGCCTTTTTGGTTGCCATTTGCCTATTCTCCCTTGTGACGATTTTGTTTCGTCCTGCAAAAACTTATTGCAGTTGAAGAATGTATAGATTCATCGAACGCCAGTGTCAAGAGAAAAACGACAAGACAGTGGAAAAATAGGCAACAATTTTTTCGAGTGCCGAATTGATCCGCGCTTGCATCGTCTCAGATCAGTCACCAACGCTCCAAACCGCAATGCGTGAAACTGTAGCGCTGGCCTCTTGGTCGGCTGTAGCGTGGACCTCCCGGTCCACGCTTGTTTCTTATCAAATCAGGTGTTTTGCGCTCAGCAGAGCCAATGCCAAACCGGAAATCATGTCGTGCCATGCGTGGGCCATCATGCCCGCGCGCAGGCTGCGGCGATAGATTGCCAGCAGGCCGAAGAGCGCGCCAAAGATGGCAATCAGGCAGACGCCGCGCGCGCCTTCATAGATATGCCCGCTGCCGAAGACCAGCGCTGAAGCCACCACGCCCCACGCCGCGCTGCCCCGCGCCCAGCCTGTGAATTGGCGTTGCAGATAGCCGCGAAAGACAACCTCCTCGGTGAAGCCGACCAGCAGGCAGAGCAGCATCCATGCGGCGATCTCTCTGCCGTTGGTAGGCGCAATTAGCTGGAGCGTGCGCAGCGTTTGCAGCTTTGCGGGATCGGCGTCGAAAGCTTCTTTGGCATTTCCAGGAGCATGAGCCGCGGGCGTCTGGTGCGACAGCAGCGCCTGGGTGCGGGACCAAGCGCTACTGAGCGACCCCAGAACGAACAGCGCGCCGATCCAGAAGATGGCCGCATAACTCAGATCTCTGAGAATGGAGCGAAAGCTCAACGGGCAAGAGCCGAGCAGCGAGCGAAATGAAATCTTTTTCAGCCGCAGGCCAAAACCGATCCAGGCCAGCATGGCGACATCCATCATGGCAGCCATGCCGTATGTGCCGAGCCGGTTGATCTCGCGCTGCGAGGAAGAGAAGCGTCCTGCGCTGTGGATGGACAGCACAACGATGACCACGACCAGCACAACGGTGTGCCATGCGGGGGCGATTGCCGCCGACGCAACAGGCGCGACCGGCGGCGTGAATTCGGTTGGTTCAGTTTCAGCAGCTTCCACGTTGCCTCATATATGGATAGTAGACGAGCGCAGCGCTATCACGCTTTTTGCCTGATCCCTGCCTTCCCCCCGCGTATAATGAGAAGTCAAGCTCTTTATCTCACGCGGACGGATTACCCCGACCGCCTCCACGGACAACGAATGCCAGATCACATCAAGAAGCAGCTTCTCGCCGAGATTGAACTCCTGGAGCACGAGCTTCAGCACGAGCTTCCCGCCGAGATCAAGAAGGCTGTAGCCATGGGCGATCTCTCGGAGAACGCCGAATATCACATGGCCAAGCAGCGCCAGACCTTTGTCGATGCGCGCCTGGGCCAGCTCAAGCGGCGCATGGCCGAGCTGTCGCTGGTCAATCTCACCAACATTCCCAGGGACAAGGCCGGCTTCGGCTCGACCGTGGTGGTCTACGATACGACCAAGGGTGAGGAGATCGTCTACCGTCTGGTGACCAGCGAAGAGTCGGATGTTTCCAAGGGCCTGATCTCGACCACCTCGCCGATTGGGCGCGGCATCGTGGGCAAGCGCGTGGGCGACACGGCCACCATCGTTACGCCCAACGGCAAGCGCCAACTGGAGATTCTCAAGTTGACCACCATTCACGATGAAGCTGCTGCCGCTGCGGAAGCAAACGCCGCCGCAGAGCCGAACGCGGAGCAAAAGTAGGAACCATGGCAACCACCTGGACCAGCGCCTTTGGCAGCGCCTGCGGATGGCTTCTGAACAAGATCGTGCATGGTCTTGCGCTCACTCGCATCTCGCCCAACGCGCTCACCTTTATCGGACTCGTTATCAATATTGTTGCCGCGGTCCTTTTTGGCCACGCCAACGCCACCAACGCCGACATCATGTTCTTCTGGGCCGGCGTGGTCATCTTCTGCGCCGGGGCCTTCGATATGCTGGACGGCCGCGTGGCGCGCCGCAATAACCAGGTGACCGTCTTCGGCGCTTACTTCGACTCGGTCATCGACCGCTACTCCGATGTGGTGCTCTTCTTCGGATTGCTGGTCTACTACGGGCGCATCAACCGGTTCAGATATGTCTGCCTGGTGGCCTTCGTCATGGTCACTTCGCTGATGATCAGCTATACGCGCGCCCGCGCCGAGGCGCTCATCGGCCAATGCAAGGTCGGCTTCATGGAGCGCCCGGAGCGCATCGTGCTGGTCATTCTGGGCGCGCTCTTCAATCATTGGGGTGTCATGGCCCCGGCGCTCTGGGTGCTGGCCTCGCTCTCCACCATCACCGTAGCCCACCGCATCGTCTACACCTACCAGAACACCAAGCAGATGAAGCCGCTGAGCTGAGGGCTTCATTTTCCTTTATCAGCAGTCTGCGGTGAAAGTCGGGATTTGAAAAGGCGCGGCTTCAGCCGTGCCGCATCAGCAGTGAAGAGGAGAAAGGACTTTAGCCCCAGCCATGGCGCATCCAGCTCGCAATGCTGCCCCGGCCAATATTCTTAACTCATCGCGCATCTTTTTGCGACAACAAAAACGAGCATGAGTATGCGATTGCTTCAATCGGAGCGCAACGCCGGGTTGCTTATTGATGTGCTTCGTTCGCTTGTCGCCGAGCATTGCTTCAAGCTGCATGATTTCGTAATCATGCCTGACCACGTCCATCTTTTAATCGAGGTTGACAGCGATATGACAATCGAAAAAGCCATGCAACTAATCAAGGGCAGATTCTCGTATCGGTTGTCCCACGAGTTCGGTTACAAAGGAGAGGTCTGGCAGCGTGGATTCACCGAAGTGCAAGTGCTTGGCAAAGAGAACTATGAGCAACATCGGAACTACATTGCTATGAATCCCGTGAAGGCAAGACTCGTTGATTCTCCAGAAAAGTATCCGTATTGCTTTGAATTTCTGGGGAGGAAGAAGAGGTCAGGGGCTTTAGCCCCTGAGGAAAGAAAGAGTTTAGGAGAGCCGATGAAATCCGACTGGATGGACAGACTTTTCGCCTGCTTGTTCCTCGCTTCCCTCGCTGGAAACGCTGCAAACTTTTACCGCAGCAATGCATGGATTCATGGTTTCAATGCGCTCCCCGCTGTTTTATTAATGACGACAGTCTTGTTTCGTGAAAATAATCTTTACAAGGACAATAAAATAACTCTTAGGAGAAAATTTGGCACGTATCTTTTTTTGCTGTTTTTTATTCAGTTCGGGCTCGAATACTTGAGGCAACTAATTGCGGGTGTGTCTAAATCTGAAAACTATTTGCATCTGGTCGTACTTGCTATGTTCATAATAGTTTATATAATTGTGTATTTTTTTAAAAATCCAAAATCTTCTACGCAAAATCCACTATCATCAGATCTATCCAATGAGGCACAAAAAAATGGCAACTCTTGAATCCTCAGTCACCGCAATCAACAAAAAAGTCCGTCCCCACCCGACGCAGAACGAAGCGCTGCTTTTTGAAATCTCTGCGCCGGGAAAGTATGCTTACAAGCTGCCGGCGCTGGATGTGCCTGCGGTCGATGCAACGGCACTGCTCGGCGCGAGTTATCGCGAAACCAAAGCGGAGTTGCCGGAGTTGAGCGAGATTGAAATCATTCGCCACTTCACGCGGCTTTCTACGTGGAATTACGCTATTGATCTGGGAATGTATCCGCTTGGCTCCTGCACGATGAAGTATAACCCTCGTGTGAATGAGGTTGTCGCGCGCATCGAGGGGCTGGCCGAGGCGCATCCTTACCGGCCTGAGTCGCTGGCGCAGGGAGTTCTGGAAGTGATTGACAACCTCCAGCGCTACCTGCTGGAAATCACCGGCATGGACGCAATCACGCTGCAACCGGCGGCTGGCGCGCACGGCGAATTTACTGGAATCCTATTAGTCCGCGCGTGGCATAAGTCGCAGGGCAATGCGCGCAAGAAGATACTGATTCCGGACTCGGCGCACGGAACCAATCCGGCCTCTGCGGCCATCTGCGGCTACACGGTGGAGACCCTCAAATCTAACTCCGAGGGCGGAATTGACTTGGAGGCTCTAACTCGCCAAGTGGACGAAGAGACCGCCGCGCTGATGATTACGAATCCTTCGACGATTGGCGTCTTCGAGAGCCAGATCGCGCGCATCAGTGAGATTCTCCACGCCAAGGGTGCGTTGCTCTACATGGACGGCGCGAATATGAATGCGCTGGTGGGCAAGGCGCGGCCCGGCGACTTCGGCGTGGACGTAATGCATTTGAATCTGCATAAAACCTTTTCGACGCCTCACGGTGGCGGCGGTCCCGGGTCGGGTCCGGTGGCTTGCAAGGCCTTTCTGGAGCCGTTTTTGCCAGTTCCTGTGTTGGTGCGGAGCGGTGTTTCTTCCGATGGAACCGCAGGTCCTTCGACTACGTTGGACGGAAAGAGCGCGTCCAACTTCGCTCAGGATGACAGAGTTTTGTTTAATTCAGAAAAACCTGCCACCACACTTGGTTGGTCCTATGACCGGCCTAACTCGGTAGGCCGCGTCCGCGCCTATTACGGCAATGTGGGCATCTTCATCCGCGCGCTGGCTTATATTCTGGCCAACGGGCCGGATGGTCTGCGGCAGACGACCGAAGACGCCGTGCTGAACGCCAACTACATCCGCAAGAAGCTGGAAGATGTGTACGATCTGCCTTACAAGACGGCGTCAATGCACGAGGTGGTCTTCAGCGACAAACGGCAGGCGGCGCTCGGCGTAAAGACCGGCGAGATCGCCAAGCGGCTGATCGATTACGGCTTTCATCCTTACACGGTGAGCTTCCCGATGATTGTGCACGGGGCGCTGATGATTGAGCCGACGGAGAGCGAGTCGCTGGAGGAGCTGGATCAATTCATCGCGGCGATGCGCGCGATTGCCCGCGAGGTGGAAGAGACACCGGAGCTGGTGAAGTCTGCGCCGCACTCGACGCGGGTCTCCAAGCTGGATGAAGTGCAAGCGGCACGCAAGCCGATTCTGCGCTGGGTAGCACCTGCGGTGCGGTCAACTGGCGCTTGAGCGGCACCTGCGGTGCGGCCAGACGGTGCTTGCGCGCCATAAGGCCAGTGCCACATTTCCGAATGGATCATTTTCATGCGGCCGAAGTATAAGGGACTAGGAAACAGGCTGCAACTGAACTGCGCAGGCTTTATCTTCTGCATAGAAAAGACCTGTGGTTATGCTCTCGCAGGTAAATTCGCGCTGCTTTGGGTCCATTGACGGCCACGGTTCGCGGATTGGCATGGGCAGAGTTGCTGTGCGCGGCTCATCCGCTTCGTCTCCCTGGAAGGCGTCGAAGAGCGGCGTGTAGAGCGCCTGTCGGCCTGTGAGCTTCTCCTTGCGCTTACGCAAAAAACCGAAGCGGAAGCCGGAGCATGGCTCCAGCTCGGCCAGAAACTCCCGCGAAAAGTAGGGCTGAGCGTCGGCCGCAGCCATCAGGATCAGCAGACGCCAACTGGTGCGCATCAGCTCCTTCAGCGCCGGTGAGCCGTATTGCAGCTTTTCCATCTGTTCTGCCACGCGCTCACTGAAATGCAGCAGTTGCTGGACCAAGCCGTCCAGCGGCCTTCCCTCCCGAACGGCGAGGGTAAAGAGCGTCAGCGAGCCGCGCTGGAGGTCTTCCGCCACGTCCTGCAAGTCGTCGCCCAGTTGCAGCAGCACGCCCCAGTCGAAGCTGAAGCGGTTCTCTTCCGGCGTCAGAATAGGCTGCACCAGGCAGGCATCGGCGAGCACAGAAGTGCCACCCTTGGCGCAACTGATGCGCAAGACCTCTTCGGCGGTGAGGCAGCCGTCCTTGCCGAGTTGCGCGAGGCTCAGCTCCTGGGCTTGATGAATCGCCAGAAGAGAGTCAAAAACCTGCGGATAACGCTCGCGCGGATACTCGTCCTCGATCATGCGCACCATCGTCCAGACGGAGGACTCGCGGCGGCTGCGGGAGGTGAGCCGCTGGCCACGCAATCGCCGCCGGAAGCGTGCGCTGAACTCCAGCTTCTCCGCGACGGAAAGCTCCGGTTGGTCGAGATAGTTGTCGCTGTAGGGATAGAGCAGGCTATAGGCCAGGATGGACGGCGTCAGCTTCATGGGCAGCCCCACCAGCGCCTGCATCCCGCAAGCGATCCAGGCATTGCGGGCGGCCTGCACCGTGTCCTCCGTGCTCATCTCCAGATCGAAGGCGCGGGTCCACTGCGCCAGCTCCGCGCCCACAGGCAGAAAACCGTCGGTGAGCAGCATTACCGGCTCGGCACCCAGCCCCAGCGCGCTGGTGGCAAAGCGAGGAAAGAGCGCCGTGATCCGCTGCCGCGCCAATTGGCGCTCGGCGGGGCTGCGCTGGGCGCTGCGTGCCGCACGCTCAGCCTCCTCCAGGCTGCGGTCGTAGGCCTTCTCACGGGCGCGCTGTTCCTTCAGCGTGTAGCGCGGAAGCTCAGGCAGCGAAGTTTGCGCGCAGGCTTTCCACACTTCCACGGTCTGCGCCCCTTGCGCCTCGATCCATGCCCAGCTATAGTCTTCTTTCATCTTGTATCGGTGTACGGATTGGCGCGCTGCATGGTTCCATCTGCGGCAGCGAACGCTATCTTTCCGCGCAGATCGGACGAGGTCATGCTCAAGTCCGAAACAGTTCTATTCAAATTCAAAACGGGACTGATGAAAAACAATTTGGAGCCGAGGAGGTGGATTTGGCCAGGATCGTCGATGTGCGGGTTGCGGGTAGCACCGTTCTTGGGTCAACTGAACAGCTTTTCCTGCCGTAATTCACACGCTTTCAACAGGCCTTTAACGTTGCAAGTAGCCGTTGTTCTTCAACCTAGCGGTTTTCCACCGATTACTTTCGTATAATTCTGCTCACTTTCGCCCGAATTTCTCCCCTTTTCATCGGCCTCGATTCACCGTACGCTAAGCATTCATTGAAGGAACTTAACCGGCTTCAAGCCGGAATTTTTCCCTGGTTTTATTTTTCATTGATCGGAAGTGAAGCAAGCAGCCTGAGCATCGAATGCTGGTTGCCGCGTTGAGAGTGGGCCGAGCCTTTTGGGTAAGCGCATTCGCAGCGGTTGGTGATCCAGCACAACGATGAGCGGGAATAGATGGCTCGCTTCCGGTCTTCGACCCTGAAAACGCATTCCGCCGACCTGCCTTCTGAGCGGGCGCGGGTGGAGTGTTGCCCATTGAAGTAAAAATTGCAGCTAGGAGTCTGTCCCCAAATCATGCGCCCCAAGAAAATTATTCTCTGTGTAGACGACAACGAACAAGAGCTTTCCGTACTCAAGTTCATGCTGGCCACCAACGGTTACCGGGTCATCTCGGCCGTCAATGGGCAGGAGGCCATCGGCATCTTTGCCGAGACGCCTGTAGACCTGGTTCTGGCCGATTACGCAATGCCGCAGATGAATGGCGGCCAGTTGGTGGAGAGGCTCAAGCAGATCGCCTCTCATGTGCCGATGATTCTGCTGGGCGATCCGCAGCGGATGGCCGGCGAAATGCACTCGGCCGACGCTTTGCTGGCCAAAAAGAATTGTTCCCCCCAGGAGCTGCTGGAGCGCATCAAAGTGATGAGCGCCCGCAAGCGCGGCCCTCGCAAGGGTACGGTGCGCGTGATGCCGGTGATGGAGTTGGCGCGGGCGTCGTAAGTGCAGGGACTGAGGGACCAAGGGACCATGGAACTAGGACTTTGACCGGATGAAGGCGGACCTGTAGAACGCCAGATTCCAGTCCGGTTGTAGTGTGGGCTTCAAGACTCGCACTACCCCTCTTAACCCCTTGGTCCCTAGTCCCTTGGTCCCTGGTCCCTGTCTTTCCACTTGACGAACAAGCGTGCGAATAGGCATACTCGGCAACTGAACCCACAATGCGGGACAATTTTAGCCCGACGGTGGGGAGTAGGCCTTTTATGGATCTGATTGTTCTTCGTCTTCTTTTTGTGGCTCTTCTTGCCGGAGTCTGTTTTTTCCTTCAACCATTTGGCTTGACAGGATGGTTGAGTGCCGCCGTGGGGGCTGGTTCGGCCTGCGCGGTGATTGTTTTTGAGCTGCGCGTCCGGGCGCTGAGCCTGAAGCGGCTGATTGGCGCCGTAGCTGGCAGCATACTGGGCATCTTTGGCGCGGCGCTCTTCTGCATGGTGCTGCGCTATGCCCTGCCGCCGGGACCGACCTCTGCCGCCATTCAGATCTTCGACCTGCTGCTGATGACCTATATCGGCCTGCTGGTGGGCGCGAGCAAAGGCGACCTGCTGAATGCTTCGGCGATGGGCACGGTCTTTGCCGGCGAAAAGGTCACCCGCCGCAACGTCAAGGTTCTGGACACCAGCGTCATCATCGACGGTCGCATCGCCGACATCGCCGAGGCCGGTTTTATTGACGGCGTCATGGTGGTGCCGGAGTTTGTGCTGCGCGAGCTGCAAACGGTGGCCGACTCCACCGACAGCTCCAAGCGCCAGCGGGGCCGCCGTGGTCTGGACATGTTGCAGCGTATGCAGTCCAACGTCGCCCTCCAGGTGCAGATTGTCACCGACGACTTCCCCTCTGTCCGCGAGGTGGATCTGAAGCTGCTGGAGCTGGCCAAGAAGTGGGAGGCCAAGGTGGTCACCAACGACTTCAACCTGAACAAGGTGGCTCACCTGCACCACGTCGAGGTGCTGAATATCAACGACCTGGCCAACGCGCTGCGGCCCGTCGTCCTGCCCGGCGAAAAGATGACCGTGCTGATCCTCAAGGAGGGCAAGGAGTTCACGCAGGGCGTCGGCTACCTGGACGACGGCACCATGGTGGTGGTCGATCATGCCCGCAAGATGATCGGCAAATCGGTCGAGATCACCGTCACCAGCGTGCTGCAAACCGCCAGCGGCAAGATGATCTTCGGCAAGATGGAGGAGAACGGCAAGGGCGGAGAGATCCCCGCAGCCGCACCGATAGGAGCGTTGCCCAAATGAGTGAATCGGCCTCGATCTGCACCTGGCGGGTGGCCCGGGTCCCGGGGGAGAAAAGTGAGTCCTCCCACAAATAATGGGTGCCCCAGGTGCCTCGCTTTTGGGCACCTGGGAGATCACGAATCTCAACAGCCCGGTTTTGTTCTTTCTCGACATCTATAGTGATTTCGTTGTAAGCTTTCCATCGATGCCGAGCGGACTCATACGATACGAACACACGGGAAGTTTTCACTTTCTCACGTTCAGTTGCTATCACCGCTTCCAGTATCTGGGCGCGGAGGCGGCGTGCGATCTTTTCGAGGATGCGCTGGAGCGGGTGCGCGAGCGTTACCGCTTCGTGGTGGCCGGATATGTCGTCATGCCGGAGCACGTTCATCTACTGATCGGCGAGCCGGTCAAAGGCGGGGTTTCCGGCGTGATCCATGCGCTCAAGCTCTCCGTGGCGATGCGGCGCGCGGAGCGGCCTTTCTGGCAAGCTCGCTACTACGACTTTCTCGTGCATAACGAAGAGAAGCGCGTCGAGAAACTGCGCTACATGCACCGCAACCCTGTTGTGCGCGGATTAGTAGAGAAGCCGGAAGACTGGGCGTGGTCCAGCTTTCAGCATTGCGCGACCGGAGTCGAAGGAAGAGTCGAGATCGAATCGCAGTGGAGCGCGATGCGGCGGGGCAACCAGTTGCCGGAATATCTGCGTTACCGGGAAAAGGCCGGTTGAGGTCTGAGGTTTCCCAGGTGCCCAAAAGCGAGGCACCTGGGGCACCCATCGTTCGTGGTAGATCGAGGGCCACCCGCCACTGTCCATTACTCCAGCACGCCCGCTGCCGCCGTCCAGGGCCGTTGCTGGCTTTCACCCACGCCACGGCAGGTGAGCGTACCCAACCAAGTGTTCAGACCCTCGGCCAAGCCCACGTCCCGGCGCAGAGCCTCGCGCGCGCCCAGGTTGGCGATGCGCAGCAAGTAGGGAAATGTAGCGTTGGTCAGCGCCAGCGTCGAAGTGTACGGCACGGCTCCAGGCATATTGGTGACGCAGTAATGCACCACGCCGTCCACCACGTAGCTGGGATTGGAGTGCGAGGTTGGGCGCGCCGTCTCCACGCATCCGCCCTGATCGATGGCCACGTCCACAATCACCGCGCCAGTTTTCATCGCGCTCACCATGGCGCGTGTGACGAGCTTGGGCGCGGTCGAGCCGGGAATCAGCACGCCGCCGATCACCAGATCCGCCTGGCGCGTGGCCTGGGCCAGGTTGTAGCTGTTGGAGGTCAGCGTCGAGAGCCTTCCTGCGAAGATGTCGTCGAGCTCGCGCAGCCGATTCAGGTTCACATCGAGGATGGTGGTTTTAGCGCCCATGCCCAGCGCGATCTTGGCCGCGTTGGTCCCTACCACGCCGCCGCCCAAAATGGTCACGTGCGCCGGAGGCACACCCGGGACGCCGCCCAGCAGAATCCCCCGTCCGCCCCGCTCTTTTTCCAGGTACGATGCGCCCACCTGCACGCTCATTCGCCCCGCCACTTCGCTCATCGGCGTCAGCAGCGGCAGCGTTCCGGCGCGGTCGCGCACCGTCTCATAAGCAATGCCGATGACCTTTTCTTTCAGCAGTTTGGCGGTAAGCCCCGGCAGCGGGGCCAGATGCAGATAGGTGAAGAGCACCAGCCCCTCGCGGAAGTAGGCGTATTCCGGCTCAATCGGCTCCTTGACCTTGACCACCGTCTCCGCTCTGCTCCAGATGGCTCCGGCCTCGGCAAGAATCTCCGCGCCGGCCTGGCGGTACTCCTCGTCTGGAAAGCTGGATTGCGCCCCGGCCTGCGTCTCCACCAGCACCGTATGCCCGGCCTCGGTGAGCGCCTTTACGCCCGCCGGAGTGACGCCCACGCGCGCCTCGTTGTCCTTGATCTCTTTGGGAACGCCAATCATCATCGCCGCCACTCTTTCCGATACCCCTGATTAGATGCAGGACGAGGGAGGAGGTTTCCCATTCCTGCCCGCGATGCAACACTTTCGTCCTGACGGTTTATAGTTTTGATAAATGTATCTTTTGAATTTTTAATCTCTGCCTCCATGAAACCGGAGTGCGGAGATCTGGCAAGAAGGTAGAGTGCATGGCAGATCGACAGAAGAAAAACCCTTATGAGGATATTCACGCGGAGCTTCCGCAGCCCAGCGGCTACCGGGTGATTGGCGCGGCTCCAGAACCATCCAACGGCCAGCCAGAGGAGCTTGAACTGCCCGTCTTCCACGCTGAGCCACCGGTGGAGGAAGTGAAGGTACCCGCCGCAAAGACGCCCACTGCAAGGGTGCCCGCCGCACAGGCACCTGCTGCAAAGGCACCCGTTCCCCTGCCGTTTTTGAATGAGGCCTGGAAGGAGCGGCTGCGGAAGTTCGCTGAGAATCCGGTGCGCGTCTATGCAGCGGCGGGGATTGGCCTGGGCATCCTCTTTGGCATCTTCGCCGTTGCCATCATTTCGCATTTAGAAGGCGATGAAGGGCGCTACGATCTGGGCGTGGCCCACTCCAGCGCCGCTGGATTGAAGGGGCATCTCTTTGTCGAATGGGACAAAAAGGTGAAGTACCGGCTGACGATTGAGCCGGAAGACGCCGAACGGCAGGCGGGCTTTGCGCTGGCAGTCTCCAGTTCGCCTCGACCGCTCTCGGTCAACGTTCACTTGCAGGACTCGCAGGGCTTTGAGCTGTGCAGCGGGAATGTTCTTTTGAAGTTCGATGCGCGTAGCGCGGAGGCTCTGACCGCAACCGCTTCACAGTCCTCCGCGGTGAAGGCCGATCCCGCCGCTGCTCCCACAGACCAGTCGGCGCAATCGACGGACTACGCCAAGCTGGATGCGCAGGAGGCAGCGCGCGAGAAGGACCAGGATCTCTTCCAAAATCAGACCGGGCCGGACGGAGTGATTTCAGCAATCGCCGCGCAAGGGGCGATTCCTTGCTCGAAAAGAGCCTATCAGAAGGCGGTGCTCTGGAGCTTTACGGCGGATTTTCCCTCGCTGGCCGAGCAGGACGCCCTGCTGAAGCGCCAGCGGGAGGTGCTGGCTCCGCCTCCGCCGCCGACCGCCGCGCATAAGAAAAAAATCACGCTCCCTCCCTTGCCCTACACCATTGAAGGCGACGATGCGGTTGTGGAGTTCAACTCCTCCACTGGAGTGATTGAAACGCGCGGAAGGAAACTGTTCCTCATCGACAAGGCCGCCGCCGTGGCTGCCAACCTGGCCTGGCAGGATTATCCCGTGAGCATACATTTCCACTGCGATGCAATGTCCAACTGTACGCTGATGCACTCCGGCCTGGGCGCCCTGCGCGTGAGGATGAAGAGATAGGTTTTAATATGTAATTTTCCTGGTCTCAAAATCGAGACCAGGGGCACCCAAGGATATGTTTACTAATTACCGATGAACCGGCGCGCACGATTTCAGCTAAGACTCTCCTGCGCAAGCTGGCGGAATTCGGCAAACTTGGGCAAAACTCCCAGCGCCGCTAGATTAGCCCGGTCGGCCTCTTCCAGTTCGGCTCCAATGGAATCCGTTGGATGAGTTTCCAGCTCGTGATCCAAGAGGTCGGCAACATAGACGATCACGGTGCTATCAAATCCGGAGTTGGGTATCCGGGTGGGATGATGGTGGTGCGCGATGGCCTCGACGGTAAGGCTGGGGATGCCCCACAACCCCAGCAGGTAAGCGCCTATCTCCGCGTGCGAGGTCTTGAGTAGCTCCTCCTCGGCTTCAAAGGGCTTGCATCCACGTTCGCTGTAATGTTGGAAAACGGCATAGAACTGGTCGGGCATGGCGCTGGCCAAAAGGAGTTTTCCAATATCGTGGAGAAGCGCGGCAATGATGGTAACATCGCGATTGCCTTTATCCATGGGAAGTGCGCTGGCGATGGCGGCCACGCGGTGCGCGTGTTTTTCGATTGCCTCGCAAACGGAGACTGGAACGCGCGAGTGTGGTTTAAGAACTCGGAAGGCCTCGGAGGTCAAAGCCAGATTCTTGATGGTTTGCATTCCAAGGTAGGAGCATGCGTTCGACAAGGTTGTCACCTTCTGCGCAAGCCCGAAGAAGGCGCTGTTGGCCAGTTGCAAAACCTTTGCCGACATGGCGACGTCTCCCTCGATGATCTCCGCAATCTCATTGATGCTGCTATCCGGATCGCTCACCGCCTGTGTGAGGCGCGTGTACGTGGTGGAGAGGGAAGGCAGTTCGCCGATGCTTCCCACGAGCGCGCGAATCTCCGGCGTTCTGAGCACATCTTGAAGCGAGCAGACGCGCTCGATCATGGAACGTAATTCGGCAGGACTGCTTGGCTTGGCCAGAAAGCGATGCGCCACGGGAACCGCGCGCCGGGCCAGCGAGTCTTCTGAGTACCCCGAGAGGATAATGCGCGCGGTGCTCGGATAGAGGTCGCGAATGTGGCCCAGCAGAGTGGCGCCATCCATGCCCGGCATCCGCATATCGGAGATAATCACATCGAAGCTCTTTTCCTCGCATACCTTCAAGGCCGCTTCGCCGCCGAGGACAAACTCCATCTCCCACTGCTTCCGATCCGCGTAGAGCATACGGCGGAGTCCGTCCAGAATCCTGCTTTCGTCATCCACGAACATGATGCGTTTCACGCGGCTACCTCCTGGTTCGAAAGAGCCTTTCCGTCATAAGACAGGCGAACAATAAAGGTGGTTCCCTTGCCTTCTTCCGTTTCAAAGCGAATGCTGCCGCCATGTTTGTTGATAATCACCGATCTGGCGATGGCCAGGCCCTGCCCGGTTCCCTTGCCGATCTCCTTGGTGGTGAAGAATGGATCAAAGATCCGGGTTCGTACCGTTTCAGGGATGCCGGTGCCCGAATCTTGAATGCGGATTTCGACCCACTCCACGCAATTTATTGTTTGCACCTTGATCTTGCCCATAGTTGGGCCTCCCTTTTTAGCAACGTCGGCGATGGCATGGGCGGCATTGACGATAAGATTCAGGATCACCTGGTTGAATTCGCCGGGCAGGCAAAGGACTGGAGGCAAGGACGGGTCGAATTCAGTTTCCATCTCCGCCACGTACTTCCATTCGTTCCGCGCCACGGTAATTGTGCTGGCGATGGCGTGGTTCAAATTTACCGGCACCTTTTCCTTCACGTCCGGATGGGAGAACTCTTTCATCGCGCTCACAATCGTCGAAACTCGCGTTACGCCTTCCAGCGTCTGGTCGATGGCCTTGGGAATCTCCTCCAGCAGATAGCCGGTATCCACGCGTTCCACCTCCTCGCCAATCTCTCGAAGGGTTTGGCTGGACAAAGCATTGCCTTTGGCCGCTGATAGCAGCCGTTCATAATGGTCCAGCAGGCCCTTCATATCTTGGAAAGCGTCCTTCAGGAAGCGCACGTTGTCACCGATGTACTGCGTCGGCGTATTGATTTCGTGAGCGATGCCAGCGGCAAGCTGACCCACCGATTCCAGTTTCTGCGCCTGAAGAAGCTGCTCGCGCAGCAGGATGCGCTCTGTGATGTCCTGGCACATTCCCTCGTAGCGGACCACTTTGCCGTACTCGCGAATGGCGCGAACACTCATGGAAAGCCAGATCTTGCTGCCATCTTTGCGAAGTATCTCGCAATCAAAGTTCTGCACGGCATCAAGCTTCTCTACGGAAGCCTTGAATTCCTCGCGGCGTTTGGGGTCGACATAAAACTGGTGGGCCATGTCGGTGATGCTGGCGATCATCTCTTCCGGGAAATCATAGCCGATGGTGAGGGCCATGGCAGGATTCACGCTAAGAAAGCGGCCCTCCGGCGTGCTCTGGAAGATGCCGATAACGGCCTTGTCGAAGATGCCGCGATATTTGAGTTCCGCCTCGCGAAGGTCGTTCTCCATCTGCTTCCGCCGGGTGATGTCTTCGCTCATGCCTTCGCAGCGGACCACCGCTCCGTTTTCACGAATCGCGAGAATGCTCATATTGAGCCAGATTTTGACGCCGTCTTTGCGAAAAACCTCGCATTCGAAGTTCTTCACGCCTTCCCTTCTGTCCATGGTGAGCATGAATTGCATATAACGACCGGGGTCGACGAAAAACTGCTGGGAAAGATCGGTGATGTGAGCAATCATCTCTTCCGGGGAATCGTAGCCGAAGGTGTGGGCCATGGCAGGGTTCACGCTGAAGAAGCGGCCCTCCGGCGAGCACTGATAGATACCGATGATGGACCTGTCGAAGATGCCGCGGAACTTCTGTTCCGCCCCCCGCAGCGCTTCTTCCATCTTCGTGCGCCCGCTGATGTCATGGCCTACGCCCGCGATGCCGATGATATGGCCTTCGCTGTCAAGCAACGGAACTTTGGTTGTCAGGATATGGATCTCATTTCCTGCGCTGTCGGTGCCTTTCTCGTCGCGGTTATACAAAGGCTGCCCTGAATGAATCACGGCCTGCTCGTCTTCATAGAAGCGGGTGGCCTGCGTGCGCGGGAAGAAATCGAAATCGGTTTTTCCCAGCAGCTCTTCCGGCGTCCCCACCCCAACCACGTGAGCCAGGTGAAGATTAGCCACCATAAACCTGCACTGGGTGTCTTTCACATACATGAAATCCGGGATGTTGTCGATCAGGGTGCGCAGTATTCTGCGCTCATTGTTCAGCGCCGCATGAGTTTGGCGCATAACCTCATCTTCCCGCCTTTGAACGGTAGCCTTGATCAGGGCGCGCGTACTGAAGAACAGAGCAATAATCACGCCAGCCAGCACTACCGCCTCAAGGATTCCCTGAACGCTCGACAACTTGTTGATCAAATCCAATTCGGCCCTGAAGTCGCCCGTGAGGCCGTCTTGCAGCGTTTCCAGTGCATTCTCGACGGCCTTATTCTCCCGCGACAACTGCGCCAGGTCTTTCTGCGCAGGCGGAGCGGCATTGGCTTCAGCGGCTGTCGCGTAGAGGACCTTCGACCGCGCCCGCAGCCCGGCAACTTGGAGCTTCAAAGAAAGAATCTGCTGATGCCGTTCGTGGTTGAATGCCATGGAAGCGGCGGCTTTATCGAGCGCCGACACAACCGTGTCAGCATCCCGATCCGCGCTGGCAAGCGCTGCCTTTTCCTGCATCACAACGGCATCGCTGTAGTCGCGATTCATTCTTTCGAAGGCCGTGCCCGCCTGCTGACTGTCGAGCGCTGCGGGAAAGACGGACAGGGATGCGATTCCGATATGCTTTCGCACCGCCAGCGCGGTCCACTGGATTATTGTCAGCAACACGACCGCCCCAATCACAGCAACAGCAATGCTGTTTTTGATCGGTCCGGAGAGTGAAATCCGCGCTGCGGAAGCGTCGCTTTGCATGACTCGCTTTCCTTTCGGCCTGCGCCGGCAAGGCCGAGTAGACTCCAGTGCTTGCATTCATACGTGCAATACCGGTATGGCGGACCCGGCTTGTCCAGCACCGCTCCGGGCACAATTCAGGCTTGCGTCCTTGCCAATTACGCCATTTTGGCCTCGTCTGCGGTATGCATCGGCACAAATCACGGTTTTCTTGAGGGCGGGGGAGGGAATGATCTCAAATCGACCTTGAAGAAGACGAAATGCACTGATTCGTTGGAGGGATTGTGCCGATGATAGGATTGCTGGCAATGTTTCCCAACCTGCGCCGGACAGGCATGAGTTGCGTGCGGACGTCGGCGGGCAGCGTTCGCCTTCTGGGGCCAGGCACGGGGAAGAACAGCGCTGCATGAAGCGCAAAGACGGGAATGCCGCAACAGGGAGTATGGAGCATGGCCAACAAGATTCTTTTCGTGGATGACGAGCCCTCGATTCTGGACGGCTACCGACGGATGCTGTACCGCGAATTCGAGGTGGATACAGCCCCCGGCGGGGACGATGGGCTGACTATGGTCAAAGGAACTGGTCCCTACGCGGTAGTCGTTTCGGATATGAGAATGCCGGGCATGAGTGGGGCGGAATTTCTGACCAAAGTGCGTCAAGCGGCACCCGATACCGTGAGAATATTGCTCACCGGATATTCCGATATGGACGCGGCCATTGAGGCCGTGAACGAAGGAAACATCTTCCGCTATCTCACCAAGCCGTGCCCCAAAGAAGTTTTGGTCAAGGCGATCAACCAGAGCCTGGACCAGTATCGAACGGTGACCGCCGAGAAAATACTCGTCAAAAAGGCCCACCAGCTCGAACGCGCTGCCTCGGAGCACGATTATGAGGAAGTCTGCCTCTGGGATAATGGCGAGAGTCCCACAGGTCTGCCTGGTCCGTCCCAGGCTCGGAGTTTCCTCGCCCCGCTCTTTGGAGTCGACATCAAAACCAATGTCGTGCTCTTCAAGATCACCTTGCTGCAAACCATCGAGGAGCGTTATGGGGAGGAGGCGGCGACCGATTACCGGAACTTCGCCGCCCAATTCCTTATGCAGAGTCTGCGGTTGGAGGACCGGCTCTTCCACTGGGGCACAGATGTTCTGATGGGTGTGGTTAGGCGGCTCATCTCGCAGGGGGCCTTGCGCTCTGAGGTGGAACGCCTCACGCTGAACATCCGCGGATGTGTGCTGGATGTGGATGGAAAGAGAATTATGACCGCCTGCCCGATCACTTTCGATCTGCTGCCGGTATCACAGTTCTCAAGCCTCGACGAGATGCTCAAAAATTTTTCTATTCGGGCAGCTAAAGCCAATTCGATCAGCATGATCTAAAGCGCTGGAGTCCGGCTGCGTGGTACTCCAGCGGTGCGTAAGGAGGAGAGAAGTTCCTTTGCACATTTGTGGGGAGTGTGGAGCATGGTCAACAAGATTCTTTTTGTGGATGACGAGTCCTCGATTCTGGACGGCTACAAGCGGATGCTATTCAAGGATTTCGAGGTAGACACGGCTGTGGGCGGCCTGCAAGGTCTGGCTTTGATCCGCGATAACGGCCCGTACTCCGTGGTGATCTCGGATATGCGGATGCCGGGCATGAACGGCGCACAGTTTTTGGCGCAGGTGCGGCAGACGGCGCCGAACACGATCAGAATGCTGCTGACTGGCTATACCGAGGTTGATGCGGCTATAGAGGCCGTCAATCAAGGAAACATCTTCCGCTTTCTCACCAAGCCATGCGAAAAGGTGACATTGATAGAAGCCATCAACGCCGGAGTCTATCAATACCGGCTGGTCATGGTCGAAAAAGAGCTTCTGGAAGACACTCTCATGGGAAGCGTCAAGGTGATGACGGATGTCTTGTCCGCCGCCTGCCCCGAGGCATTCGGAAGATCGATGCGCATTACGCACTACGTTCGCCATCTGGTCGGATGGTTCAGTCTGCCTTCTCCGTGGCGTTTTGAGACTGCGGCCATGTTGTCGCAGTTGGGCTGCGTCACGCTTGCTCCTGAAGTCATGCAGGCGGCCTTCGCCGGAGAGCGGCTCTCCGGCGAAGATCAGGCCCGGTTTGCGGCGCATCCACAAGTGGCGAAAGACCTTCTTGCTCATATTCCCAGAATGGAAGCGATCGCTTGGATGATCGGTCAGCAGCTCTCCAAAGAGCCTTGGGGAGAAGACCTCGGAACGCCGGCCTACTCGGAAGAGATTGTGCTGGGAGCAAGGATTCTCAGGCTGGCGGTAGCTTTTGACAGCCTCAAAATGAAAGGATTGACGGAGGAAGATGCGCTGAGGCGGCTGCGCGTCCGGCAGGATGAATTCGGAGCGGAACTGGTTGCGGCATTGTCGGACATCAAGAGCGAAAGCGCCTCCATGCAGCTCCGCAAGCTTTCAATTACAAGGCTGACAACGGGCATGATCCTGCAGCAGGAGATCCGGACGCGGAGCGGAACGCTGATGGTCCCCAAGGGACATGAAATCACCCCCGCGCTCCTCATCAAGCTGGAAAACTTCTCGCGCGCCGGGTCAATCGACGCTGAGATCATGGTGTTGGTTCCCGCGAGTTTTTGACGGGAGAAGGTGGCAACCTTAATTCTTCGCGCGCCGATGCGGAAGCTAGAGCGTTTTAGCTTTTGCTATAGACTTCTGTGCCCCATTCATTCCGCGTTTTTCAGCGGAATGAGTGGGAATCCGATGAATTTTCGGAATACATAATTTTCTAAAATTCTTTAGACGAGAATTGGCGTCGCTCCATCAGGACGCAACCAAAACTGCCAGCGCACATCCAATAGACGATGGATTCACTCGATATTTTCCCAAGCACTGCGCAGCCCGCGTCCGACCCCAGCGGCCAAGAGATTCGCTTTGGCTTTGACAACACGTATGCGCGGTTGCCGGAGCACTTCTTCGCGCGATTGGACCCCACACCAGTTGCGGCGCCGCGCCTGGTGAAGTTGAATGTGGAACTAGCCCGGGAGTTGGGACTCGATCCGGATGCATTGGCCAGCGAGCAAGGCGTGGAATTTCTGGCCGGGAACCGCGTAGCCGAGGGGGCTGAGCCTGTGGCGATGGTCTATGCCGGCCACCAGTTTGGGTATTTTGTGCCGCAGCTTGGCGACGGGCGCGCCAACCTGTTGGGCGAGGTGGTGGGGCGCGACGGCGCACGCTACGACATACAACTCAAAGGCTCCGGTCGGACTCCTTTCTCGCGCGCTGGCGACGGCAGGGCCGCGCTCGGTCCGGTCTTGCGCGAGTACATTGTGAGTGAGGCGATGGCGGCGTTGGGCGTTCCGACCACGCGGGCGCTGGCCGCAGTGACCACCGGGGAGTGGGTGCTGCGCGAGACGTCGCTGCTGGGAGCCGTGTTGACGCGGGTAGCGGCGAGCCACCTGCGCGTGGGCACTTTCGAGTACTTCGCGGCGCGCGGCGATACGGACGGTGTGCGCACGCTGGCCGACTACGCGCTCACCCGCCACTATCCTGAGGCGGCGCAGGCCCGGCAACCGTATCGCGCGTTGCTGGAGGGCGTAGTCGCACGGCAGGCGCGACTGATTGCGCAATGGATGCTGCTCGGTTTCATCCACGGCGTCATGAACACGGACAACACGGCGATCTCCGGCGAGACCATCGATTTCGGCCCCTGCGCCTTCATGGAGGCCTACGATCCGGCCACGGTCTACAGCTCCATCGACCACGCCGGACGCTATGCTTACGGCAACCAGCCCAATGCGGCACTGTGGAATCTGGCGCGGCTGGCTGAGGCATTGTTGCTGGTTCTGGCGCAGGAGGCTGGGAGCGAAGAGGCCGCGTTGGCTACCGCGCACGAAGTGCTCAGCGCCTTTGAGCCGCAGTACCAGGCAGCTCGCATGGCCGGACTGCGCCGCAAGTTGGGCCTATGCACAGAGCGCGAGGGGGATGCGGCTCTGGCGGAAGATCTGTTGCAGCGCATGAATGCCAACCGCGCCGACTTCACGTTGACCTTTCGCCGACTGTGTGATGCCGCAGCCTCACCGGCAGGCGACGTGGAAGTGCGGAGTTTGTTCGCAGAACCCGGCGCGTATGATGGCTGGGCTGTAGGCTGGCGCGGGCGTCTCGACGAAGAGCCGGCAGACGGACAGGCACGCGCCGCATCAATGAGGAGTGTGAATCCAGCAGTCATTCCGCGCAACCACTTGGTGGAAGCGGCGCTCAATGCGGCCAGTCTGCGGCAGGACTTCCAGCCCTTTGAGGAGTTGCTGGACGCCGTCTCGCGGCCTTACGAGGAGAGGCCGGGGTTTGAGAAGTACGCAATCCCTGCCCGCCCCGAGAAAGCTGTCGTGCAGACTTTCTGTGGGACGTAAGGTGTTGGATACCTGCTTGTCTCGATCAGTCTGCCTTGCAGACTTTCAGCGGAAAGTACGGCGATGAGCACCTGAGTGCCAACGAGAGTGGAGAGCTATTTCGACCGTATGCGATCACCTCTGTTCGGATACCATCAAACCGTCAGGAGAGAATTAACCGATGAATTTCGATCTAGAACAGGATCTCGCCCACCAGGCTTACAAATTGCTCGTGGGCTTGGTGGCGCCGCGGCCGATTGCATTGATCACCAGCCTGGATGAGGATGGGCGGTTGAATGCAGCACCGTTCAGCGCTTACAACTATCTGTGTACCGACCTGCCAATCATTGGAGTAGGCGTAGCCAACCGGTCAGATCAGCAGTTTGTTCCCAAGGACACGGCTCGCAACATTCGGCGCACCGGCGAGTTTGTGGTCAACGTGGTTACTGAAGACATCGCCGACAAAATGAATATTTGCGCAATCGATTTTCCGCACGAGAGGAGCGAGGTGGAAGTTGCCGGTTTCACCACTGCGCCGTCGCAGGTGGTGAAACCGCCGCGACTGGCCGAGGCACACGCCGCGCTGGAGTGCCGCGAGTACACGACGTTAGAGATCGGCCACTCCCGCATCATTCTTGGTCGCGTTGTTTCCATTTACGTTGAAGATCGGTATGTGGATCCGGCAGGGCCTTACATCAAAGCCGATGAGTTGCACGCTATCGGCCGCATGAATGGGCTGGGTAATTACGTACGCACGCGGGACGCATTCATGACGATTCCACGCATCTCTTATGAGGAGTGGAAGAATGGAAAGCAATAAACAATCAAGGCTTCAGGAAAGAACGTCTGTTCAATATGAGGCAATGCCACGGGATAACATGGAAATATCCCGAAACGCCACTCTCAATTGCGAAATCGCACTCATGGACATTCGTATCTGCCTTAATTAAATGTCGATCCTTATCCCGCGCTTTGCATCGAACAAGCAAGGAGTACACCATGCCTCAGAGTTCGCACGATCCGGCTGCAGAACTTCACAATCTTGCATCTCACTCTCACGACGTTGCAGCAGTCGCCCACGGCAAAGCAGATCATCGAAGCGCACACGAACTCAGCAATCAGGATCACGAAATAGATCGGGAAGATCTGAAGCGCACTGAGCAACTCGATGCGGCCGCGGCGAAGTCTGCCAAAGAGAAAATAGGAATAGGCGAGAAAGTGGAAGCCGTGCATGTGATTCGCCCGGGACTTCCCCTTTAGCTAAGGAAGCTCTGATTAAGCCCACTTTGTATCAGGGCACGACTTCAGTCGTGCCACAAAGGCTACAAAATCAACTCGGGCTTTAGCCCCTGAGGAAATGCTGATACGCAAAGATAACTTGTTCAGAGTTTCCCTAACTCAGTCAATGTCTTCTTCAGTGGGAAGGCCGGAGGAACTAATATGACAAAGCTAACATCTGCCAGGCGGAAGAACCTTCCCAAGGGTGATTTCGTGTTTCCTGAAACCCGCCGTTATCCGATTGAAGACGCTGCACACGCCCGCGATGCCTTGGCCCGATCGAGTGGAAAACCCGAACACGCCGCAGTGGTGACGGCAGTGCGGCGCATATATCCAGAGATCGACATCGAGAAGTAAGTGGACCGAAGAACAAGGAGCAGAATCGCTCGCAAAAAGAATAAAATCGTGGTGTTCCGGAAGATGGGCAAGCAGTATGTTTTTCAGGAGTTGCAAGCGTGATGAAGGATCTGCCTCTGTCGAAGGTCTACCAGTTACTCGAACCCGGCCCAGTGGTCCTGCTGACAACCACCCGCAAGAGTCGCGCTAACATCATGGCAATGTCGTGGCATATGATGGTCGAGTTTGAACCGCCGCTGATAGCTTGTGTCGTTAGCAACGCCGATCACAGCTTTGCTGCGTTGCGTACAACGAAAGAGTGCGTAATCGCTATACCGGCGCAGGAGTTGGCGCATATCGTCGTAGGTATCGGTAATTGCTCGGGCCGCGATGTCGATAAGTTCAAGAGATTTGGCCTGACGCAGGTGCCAGCCAAGTGTGTAGCGCCGCCCTTGGTTGCGGAGTGCTTCGCCAACCTCGAATGCAAGGTGGTCGATACGCATCTCGTCAACAAATTCAATCTCTTCATCCTAAAGGTTCTCAAGGCTTGGACGGACCCGGCACAGAAGAACCCAAAGACTATTCACCATCACGGGTACGGAAGGTTTGCCGTGGATGGCGAGATGATCAAACTGAAGTCGAAAATGCCCTGATCGCATTCCATCGCCAAGGTTGTCTCCTTTGCAGATAATTTCCAACTTAATGGCGATAGAACGCGGCAGATGTAAGCAGTTGACTACTTGCGAAGGAATGCCAGCAGATCAGCATTCACCTGTTTCTTGTGAGTCGAGCATAGCCCATGCGAAGCGCCGGGATAAACCTTCAGCGTTGCACCCTGGACGAGCTTAACCGACAACAGGGCTGAATCTGCTATCGGCACAATCTGGTCGTCATCGCCGTGGAGAATCAGCGTTGGCACATCAAACTTCTTCAGATCAGCGGTGAAATCAGTCTCGGAAAACGCCTTGATGCACTCCAAGACGCCGATGAATCCTGACTGCATTGCTTGCAGCCAGAATGAGTCACGCAATCCCTGCGAGACGGATGAACCAGGCCGGTTGGCCCCATAGAAGGTCGCAGTAAGGTCTTGAAAAAACTGGGAACGATCCGCAAGAACGCCGGTGCGGATTCCGTCGAAAACGTCCATCGGCAGACCACCTGGATTAGTTTCTGTCTTAAGCATCAACGGTGGCACTGCGGCAATCAGCACAGCCTTGGCAACTCTTTTTGTGCCATGCCTGCCAATATAGCGCGCCACTTCTCCGCCGCCGGCTGAATGGCCAACATGGACCGCTTCGTTTAAGTCCAGCGTTTCAGTCAGCGTTGCAAGGTCGTCCGCATAAGTGTCCATGTTATTGCCATTCGAGGGCTGACTCGACCGGCCGTGACCGCGGCGGTCATGCGCAATGGCGCGATAACCATGGGCAGCAAGAAAGGCCATCTGATCCTCCCAGGCATCCGCGCTGAGCGGCCAACCATGACTGAAGACCACGGGTTGTCCTGAACCCCAATCCTTGTAGTAGATTGTGCTGCCGTCCTTGGTAGTAATCGTGGGCATTGAGAACCTCCATGTTTCTGGTTTTAACTGCAACTTACTTGGTTACTGCGTCAACCTGGACCACTCTACCAGGCAATCGAAAGTGACTCTGTGCCTTACTTTGCCTTCAGCAGCTTGAGTAAGTCGCTGGCTGCTGGAGCGGAGGAAGCTGGATTCTGCCCGGTGATCAGATTCCCGTCCACCTGCACAAAGGGTGCCCAATCCGGTCCCTTCGCGTAGAGACCACCAAGGCGTTTCAATTCGTCTTCAACGAGGAATGGGACCACCTTTGTAAGTTGCGCGGCCTCCTCCTCTGTGTCAGAGAAACCGGATACGTGCTTTCCCTTTACCAGTGGGGAGCCGTCGGCGGCGATGACATTCTTCAGGACTCCAGAAGCATGGCACACAAGAGCGACGGGTTTTCCATCACGGTCCATCCCCTCAATCAAAGCAATCGAATGTTTGTCGTTTGCCAAATCCCACAGCGGCCCATGCCCGCCCGGATAGAACACGGCATCAAATTCGTCGGCTGCCACGCTGGCCAGTTTCACCGTGTGGGCAAGCCCATTCTGCGCCGACGCATCCTGCTTGAAGCGCCTGGTTGCATCGGTCTGCGCATTGGGAGCATCGCTGCTGGGATCAAGCGGCGGCTGTCCGCCTTTGGGTGAAGCCAGCGTAACGCTCACGCCCGCATCGATGAAGACATAATAGGGCGCGGCGAACTCCTCCAGCCAGAAGCCGGTCTTTTTGCCAGTATTGCCCAGTTCAGAGTGTGAAGTAAGTACCATTAGAATTTTCATTTGTCTGCTTTCTCCTGGGTCGGTTGTGTGTTGAACGATTGGATCAACTTAGACAGCCGTAAACCCGACGAGTGCTTCCGGCGCGAGGACACGGAAAGTAAATGATTCGGTAATAAACAGGCTGATCTCGTCCGCCGTGTGGCTATGATAGCCAATCGCGAAATCTTGCCCAACAGTCAATTCCAGGTCGCCGCCGCGGTTGGAGACAAGCAGCGCGTCCTTCAAAAACTCGGCATAGATAACATGCCCACCAATCTCGCTTTCAATGGTCGAACGAAGCGTACCCCCAGGGATGCAGCGGGCTAGAAATTCCCACAAAGGCGGTGAAACCACCAAATTGGCAGCCCCGTCGACGCCGTCTTTCTTCATCTGTTCCTTTGCCTTGGAAACCGCATCGACAACAGCATTTATGTCCAGCGAGATCTGAATCCTCTGAGTTTTTACCGACTGCTCAAGTCCGATGATAGAGCCAGGTGCAAAGCCATCATAGATTGCTTTCTCCTCGAAGGCGGCAATTTCACGGCTGCAGTTGATGACCGCATCCAGGTTTAAATCCTTGGCGCCCCGCTCGATGTTATCCAACTCCCATATCGGCAAGCTGAAATCGCTGCGCGTCTCCACCAGCGGCAGAACCTGATGCACGCCATAGCGGACGGTTGCGACCTCCTGCTTTTCCGGCACGGTCAAGCGGCCTAGCGGCACAGAAGCGTAGTCAAGGCCATGCGGCCCATCGACATCGACGAATTTACGCCCTGACAAATTGGCGGCCAGCGCTTTCTTTGCCACGGAATCGATCTCGCTCCATCCCTGCGGGCTGATCGGTGCAAGTTCTCTACGAAGAAAATTCATTTGTTTCCGCCTTTTTCATTAGGTTGATTTCGTAAACTCCCGATTCCCAAGCCTTGACTGCTTGAGCTATTGCCCGATGCGTCGCCGATCACGCCATTTTTTTGGAGGAATTCGTTTTCGACTTCCTGAGCGCCTTGCTGATAGAAGCCTTCCTCGTCGGGTTGAATTTCCTTGAGCAGGCGCAGAAATTCGCCGACATGAACCTTCTCTTCGTTGGCAATGTCGCGAAGAACATTCTGCGCCAGGACCTCGTCCGTCGACTCGGCCAACTGCTCATACAACTGTGTAGCTTCATACTCAGCGGCGACCATGAAGCGGATAGCTCGCACTAACTCCTCATGAGTCAGCAAGCGATCATGTTTTAGCCCACTAAAGGGATTTCCAAAATCCGGCATTAATTCTCCTCGGTCAAAACGTGCGCATCTACATCACAACTGGAAAATACACTTCAGGACCATTGTGATATTGGTCAATTTCGCACAGGGATGTGCGCCGGGTGGAGCGCCTTGTCAGGCATTGCCTCGGGTAATGCATGCAATCGTTCAGGTTGCTTGATTGCAGCTTGGAACGTAGTAATATTCATTTATAGGCTTCGGGTCTTCCTGGATGTGTGCAACATTGAACACCGATGGAATCACGGACGCAAGATAGAATCACGGCTGCGGCTCCGGAGGATGCCCGGTCCGCGCCCCTTGAAGTGCAACAGACCGCAACGGGAGAACTTCGATGACTGCCGAATTGATCCACAGGCTGCACTTTGCCTTCACCATCACATTCCACTATTTGTTTCCACAACTCACCATGGGCTTGGCGCTACTGATCGTGGTGCTCAAGTCTGTCGCCCTCAAAACCGGCAGTGAGCAGTGGGATCGGGCGGCGCGCTTTTGGGGGCGCATCTTCGCCATCAACTTCGTCTTCGGCGTGGTCACCGGCATTCCCATGGAGTTCGAGTTCGGCACCAACTGGGCGCGATTCGCGCGGCTATCGGGCGGCGTCATTGGCCAGCCTCTCGCTATGGAAGGCGTCTTCAGTTTCTTTCTGGAGTCGGCATTCCTGGGCCTCTTCCTCTACGGCGAAAAGCGCATCTCGAAACTCATGCATTGGTTTTCAGCCGTCATGGTTTTTGTCGGCTCCTGGATCTCCGGTTTTTTCATTATTGTGACCGACGCCTGGATGCAGCATCCAGTGGCTTATGATCGCCTGCCCAATGGCCAGTTTGAAGTGCTCAGCTTCTGGCAACTTCTGCTCAATCCATGGGGGCTGCTGCAATACGCGCACAATATGACCGGTGCAGTCATCACCGGCTCATTCGTCATGGCCGCCGTGGGCGCCTTCTATCTGCTGGAAGGCCACCGCGAAGAATACGCCCGCATCTTCCTGAAGGTCGGCGTCATCGCCGGAGTGATCTCTTCGATCCTCATCATCTTTCCCACCGGCGACCTGCACGGCAAGTACGTTGCGCGCAATCAACCGGCCGCCATCGCCGCCATGGAGGGTCTCTTTCACACCGAGGCCGGAGCGGGCCTGGTGCTGATGGGCCAACCCAATGAGGAGACCGGCCAGATCGACAACCCCATCGTCGTCAACAATATGCTGAGCTTTCTCATCTATGGAACCACCAAGGCCGAAGTCAAAGGACTCGATCAAATTCCTCACGACCAATGGCCCACCGCGCTGCCGCTGCTCTACTATGCCTACCACATCATGGCTGGTCTGGGAACCTGGTTTGTACTGCTGATGATCGTCTCCGCTTTTTTACTCTGGCGCAGGCGCCTCTACCAATCACGCTGGGCGCTGTGGGCGCTGTTGCTTAGCTTTCCGCTGCCTTACATTGCCAACACTGCCGGCTGGATGACTGCCGAACTAGGCCGCCAACCCTGGCTCATCTATGGCCTGATGCGCACCAGCGAGGGCTACTCCAACACCGTCTCGGCCTCGAACGGCCTCTTCACGCTGCTCGGCTTCATGGGGCTTTATCTGCTGATGGGTATCCTTTTTACGGTTCTGATCTATCGCGAAATCAGCAACGGCCCAGAGCCAAAAAACGTTCCCGTCGAACCTATGCGCGTCTCAGGGCAATAAGTGTCAGGGCGCGACTTCAGAGGATGCGGAAAGACACAATATCAAGCTTGTTTTGTAATAAGGGCACGACTTCAGTCGGGCCGCAAATGCAACAAATGAACGCAGGGCTTTAGCCCTTGAGGTATGTTTTTCGGGCATCGCGAGGAATTTTATCATGATGGGTTTCATCTGGTTCTGGCTGGTTGCTGTGATGATCGTCGGCTATGTGGTGCTCGACGGCTTTGACCTCGGCGTAGGCGTACTTCACCTCTTCCTGGTTCGCACGGAAGCGGAGCGCAAGGCCACCCTGGCCAGCATCGGCCCGGTGTGGGACGGCAATGAGGTCTGGCTGCTGGCGGGCGGCGGCACACTCTACTTTGCTTTTCCGCTGCTCTACGCCTCGGCCTTCAGCGGCTTCTATCTGCCGCTGATGATCGTGCTCTGGCTGCTGATTTTGCGCGGCATCAGCATCGAGTTGCGCAACCACGTCGAAGTTGGTGTCTGGCGCGCGCTGCTGGACAGCCTCTTCGGCCTCGCCTCCGCGCTGCTGGCCATCTTCTTCGGAGCCGCCCTTGCCAACGTGCTGCGCGGCGTACCGTTGCAAGCCGACGGCTACTTTTTTCTGCCTTTGTGGACGAACTGGCAACCCGGCTTGCATCCTGGCATTCTCGATTGGTATACGGTCATTGGCGGTCTAGTGGCGCTGGTGGCGCTTACGCTGCATGGCGCTCTCTGGCTCACCATCAAGACATCGGGCGAACTGGAACAGCGCGCCCGCCGCATCGTTACCCCACTCTGGCTTGCGCTGGCGGCTCTCACCGTCGTCAGCCTCGCCGCTACCATCATTGTCCGCCCCGTCAGCCTGAACAACTACTTCAATTTCCCTTTCACCTTCGTCGTTCCCGCCGGAGTCATCGCTTCCATGGTCGGCATCTGGCTCTTCAATCGATACGCCCAGCCCGTCAAGGCCTTCCTCTCTTCCTGCTTCTATCTATTCTTCATGCTCTCCGGGGCGTGCTGGGGCCTGTATCCCACGCTACTGCCAGCGACCACCGGGGCGGACCGCGACATCACCCTTAGCCGCGCCATCTCCGGCCCGCACACGCTCGCCGTTGGCCTGATCTGGTGGGGCTTTGGCATGGTGCTGGCCATCGGCTACATTGTCTTTGTTTACGGCAAGTTTCGTGGCAAGGTGGACCTGAACGCTGAAGCGCACTGACGGATGGCGATTGAGACGATTGATACGTTGAAGAGGGAAATTGTAGGAGGTTCTGTCGAATCCGAGTGGCATATGTGTCCATGCTCCCAAAAGCGGTTGGATGCCAATGGAAATCCTCGGACTCCGACAAACCATACTCGTGCAATAACTGCTTTATTTGCATATATTACCAAGGTTTTATGGACTTCGGTGGATGTCTGTAGACTTGTATCTGGTGGCGGGAGGCAGGATCGAACTGCCGACCTACGGGTTATGAATCCGTCGCTCTAACCATCTGAGCTACCCCGCCGGAAGAATACAACAGGCCCGACCCCGAAAGGCCATGCCGGGAAGCGGGCAGAGCGAGACTCCGCGCACTGCTCCCTCCTATGATGATACGGGTGGCTGCGATAGAGGTCAAACCCGACGGATTTTACTCTGCATTGAAGCTGCCGCCAGCCGTTGAGAAAAGTTTTTGCACCGTCCGGCAGGGAAGTCCCATCGAAAAGACAGAGAGAAAACTGTTGCAACAAGCTTTCCGCTCTCCCCCAACTTTTTCACGGAGATTTCCCTATGCCTACACTCTTGCAGATCGACTCCAGCCCTCGCGCCGCCTCGGTATCGAGCCAGCTTGCCGCCACCTTCGTTGAACGCTGGAAGCAGCAAAACCCCTCCGGCACAGTCATCCACCACAACACCACCAACGAAAAGTTGCCTTTTGTCAACGAACCCGCGCTAGGTGTCCTCTACGGCGGCCTTGCGCCCGCCACCGAAGAGCAGAAACATATCCTCGCCCTCTCCGAGCAGTTCATCGAGGAGTTCCTTGCGGCAGACGTTCTCGTCCTGGGCGTTCCCATGTGGAATTTCGGCATTCCCGCCTCCCTCAAGGCCTGGATCGATCTCGTCTCCCGCCCGGGGCGCACCTTCCAGTACGTCGCGGGCGGCGGCGTTGCATCGCTGGTCCCAGCCGGCAAAAAGGCCATTGTCCTTCTATCGAGCGGCGGTGCATACTCGCCCGGCAGCCCCTATGAAACCTATAACCAGGTTGAACCCTACCTGCGTACCGTCTTTGGTTTCTTCGGCCTCGTCGACGTTCCCGTCGTCCGCATCGAAAACCAGAACCGCTCGGGCGACGCCGCGGCCGAGGGCCTGGCCGCAGCCGAAGCCCAGCTCGCCGCCCTCCTCGTCTAGTGATCCGGCCCATAAATACTGACACCTGGGTGCCCCATCCATTCAGCGTTTTTTGCTGAATGGGTGGGATAACTCTATTTGAGGAGCCACATGCAAAATTCCTTGGAAATGGCAAGAAGCGTCAGGGCACGACTTTAGTCGTGCCGCCAGAGATACCCAATAAGTCATGGGCTTTAGCCCCTGCGTCTCTTTGTCTTCAGTTGCTTGCCCATCCTGCAGCGGCTAAAGCCGGAATCGGTTTCGGCCATTTTCGGCACGACTGAAGTCGTGCCCTGACGCACATCAACCAACTGGAGATAATTTTTCAAGAGGCTCTGAGGGCCGGATTAATTAGCTTTTCCACCTGCTCACGCCCACCACAGCCTCTCCCAACCAGGAGAAGCCGTGGCGGGCTTTCTCGCTCCTCCATGGTCTATTCAACTAAACTGGTCTGCATGAAGATTGCAGGCGTTATCCCTGCCCGGCTCAGCTCCACACGGCTCAGCCGCAAGGTGCTGCGCGAGATTGCTGGCCGTCCGATGGTCGAGTGGGTTTGGCGCGCTGCCACGGCCAGCGGGCTGATGAATCCGGTCGTCGTGGCCACCGACTCGGACGAAGTGGTCGCCGTCTGCCGGGAGCGCGGGATTCCCGTTGTGATGACCTCGGTCGATTGCGCCAGTGGGTCAGATCGCGTCCGCCAGGCGGCCCGCCAAATCGACGCTGAAATCTTCGTCAACATCCAAGGCGACGAGCCGACGCTGACTGCCGAGTTCTTTCCGTCGTTGCTCAAGCTCTTTGACCGGCCAGAGGTCGAAGTGGCCACGCTTGCCGTCCGCTGCCCGCCGGAGGAGTTCGCCGACCCCAACGCCGTCAAAGTGGTCACGGCTCTCGACGGGCGCGCGCTCTATTTTTCCCGCGCGACGATTCCCTTCGACAGGGACAAGAGCGGCTTCAGCGGATACCGCAAGCATCTGGGCATCTACGCCTATCGCAAGGCCGCACTGGAGCGCTTTGCCGCGCTCGCGCCCTCGCCGCTGGAGCGGACCGAGCGGCTGGAGCAGTTGCGTCTGCTGGAAAACGGCATTGCGCTATATGTGGCCGAGGCTCCGGCGGACACCATCGGCGTGGACACTGAGGCGGATTTGCTGCGGGCTGAGGCTATCTTGCGGGAGCGCGTTGTTTCAAGTTGATCTTTGAAAGCGCAAGAAACGGGTAGCCCGCCAAGCCGCTGATCGGCGACGATGGTTCTCATGAGTGCTTCTGCTGAAAAGGCCAGCAAGACCATTGACCAACTGCGCGCGCACATCGAGGCCAACCTCGACCGGCCGGTTTCGCTGGCCGAGCTGGGGCGGCTGGTCCGTTTGAGTCCCTTCACCGTGCAGCGGCGCTTCAAGCAGGCGCTGGGCGCGACTCCGCTGCAATATCAGCGGGCGCTGCGCGCGGCCAGCCTGCGCCATGCGCTCAAGCAGGGAGAGTCTGTGACAAATGCGATTTACACCGCCGGTTTCAGCTCCTCCAGTCGTGGCTACGAGGGCGCGCAACTGGGCATGACGCCCGCCCGCTTTGCCGCCGGAGGGCGCGGCGAGCAGATCGGCTGGTGCTCGGCGCGCACTCCTTTTGGCTGGGTGATTGTGGGAGCGACCGGGCGCGGACTTTGCTGGCTCTCGCTGGCGGGCAGTGAAGCCGAGGCCGAAGCCAGCCTGCGCGCCGAGTTTCCCGCCGCCACGCTACAGCGCGATGCGTCGCTCAGCTCGATGGTGGATGCGGCGCTGGAGCAAGTGCTTGAGCGTGGGGATGAACTGCCGGTACGGACGCCACTAGATCTCAGAGGGACGGCCTTTCAGTTGCGCGTCTGGCAGGCGTTGCGCCAGATTCCGCGCGGCGAAACGCGCAGTTATAGCCAGTTGGCCCGCGAGATGGGAGCGCCCAAGTCCATCCGCGCCGTGGCCCGCGCCTGCGCCATGAATCGCGTGGCGCTGGTGGTGCCTTGCCATCGCGTCATCGGCGCAAGCGGAGCGCTCACCGGCTACCGCTGGGGCGTGGAACGCAAGAAAATGCTGCTCGAAGTCGAGCGCGCAAACCCGTGACCGGGCAGCTCACCCCAGCCAGAGCGCGCAATTGGTCCACTCCCAGCTTTCAGCCTCGCGGCAGACCCGGCTCAAAGCCGCAATCAGAGCGCCGGTTTCGGCCAGCGGAATCTTTTCTTCATCCACAAAGATCACGCCGCCGTGCAGGCATTCTTCCTCGGCCCAGGTCTTGAGGGTGGGAGGAATCTTCAGCCGGTCGTAGGTGACCAGCGTCCACTCCTGATCGGCGGCTTCGCGTAGAAGATCGACCGTATCCTTGCCCACAAAGTTGCCGTCCTCCCACTCCACCAGCGCGGCAACCGGGATCTCGCTTCCGCCGCGACGCAGGATTCTGGCCACGCTGGGAGAAATCTCTTCGTTGAGCAAAAGTTTAAGCATGGTCAGCCCCTCACGGGCTTCTTGGGAACAAACTCGACAGTTTGCGGCAAAAGATTGCGGAGCGTCGCAACATCCGTCGCCTGGTTGTCGGCAATAGCTTCGTTGATCTCCTGGGGGTAGACCTCGGCATAGTGGACCGCGGCCTGCACCTTCACCTGCGGCCAGCCCAGATGCTTGGCGGCGGCAGCCACATCGCCCTTGTAGCTGCGCACCAACTGTATAACCTCCCACACCGACAGTGAACTGGCCTGGATGCACACCTGCCGCCCCACTGCTGTATCGCGAAAGTCAATAAAGGCAAACTCCGTGCGGCGCAAGCCCTCTTCCACCAGCCGCGCGCTGGCATCGCTCGGCGTCCATCCATACCGGTTGGCCAGCCTGCGCAGCCGCTTGGCGCTTTCCATCGGAAGGCGCATACTGACCACCATTGAAGAAGTTTCTTTCACCATTCAAACCTCGCCTTGTCACTCTTGTAAACATTGTAGCGCGGCATTGGATCAGGCTAAAAAATATTTCAAGATATTTTTATTACCTTCGCCAGGGCGTTCAGCAGGTCTCCGGCTGCTTAGGAACGAGAATATTTCCTGAATTTTGTCCCAACCTGGCACCAACTTCCCACGATTCCATTGTTGCTCCGCTTTCAACATTCCGGCGCTGTCCATATAGGGAGGCGCAATCCACCTGCCGATAGACGTACTGAAACACCCGTTCTACCAGCGCATCGCGCCGGTGAGCGATGCGGGTGATAAGTCGTCAAGCAGTTCTGCAACTGTAAAGGAGAGCCTTCGATATGGCCGCATCATATTGCTCTGTCCGCATGGATTTTGCCTCCATTCGAAGCTGCGTTTTTCTTATGCAATGCGCCGGAAAAGCTCGTCGGCAATTCCGCAGTTGCCGGATGATGGCTGCGTGGATTGCTCTGGCCAGCCTTGCCGGCTTTGCCTCTGCGCAGACGGTGACGCTCACCTATCCGCTCAACGCGACGCAACTGATCTTTGGCGGGCAGTTGCTGAACAGCGTTTCGCAGGCGCAGACCGTCGTCTTCACCAACACGGGTTCCGTTCCAGTGGCCATCGATTCGGTCACCGCTTCGGCCAACTTCAGCTACACCACCAACTGCTCCAGTTCGGTGGCAGCAGGTGCCAGTTGCAGCGTCAATGTCCTCTTTGCGCCAACCAGCGCGGGCGCTCTGAGCGGGTCAATCGCCATCGTCGACAGCGTCGGATCGCAGACCATCCCCGCGCAAGGGGAAGGCATCAACCCTGGACTTTCCGTGTCGCCGTCGTTTGCCCTCTTCGGCGCGCAGGTGGTGGGTGCCACCAGCCCCGCGCAGACCGTGACCGCGACCAACACCGGAACGGTTGCGCTGAATCTGAATCCCGTCCAAGTCACGGGTGACTTCTCGGAATCCAATCAATGCCCGGCTACATTGCAGCCGGGTGCATCCTGCTTCCTCAGTCTCACATTCTCACCAACTGCGGCGGGAACGCTCTCCGGCTCACTGGTGGTCAGCGACAGCGCCGGAGTTGTCTCGACGCTAGTCGCCGTCAGCGGCCAGGGAACGCAGCCCGGAGTCGCCGCCACGCCCGCCACGCTCTCCTTTGGCAGCCTGCCTGTGGGCACTGCCAGCCAGGCGCAGACCGTGACCGTCGCGAACACCGGCACGGCGTCGTTGCAGATCGGCTCAGTCATCGGCACGGGCGACTTTGCCGAAACCGACACCTGCGCCAACCAGACGATTGCGCCGGGCAGTTACTGTGTCATCAATGTGACGATGACGCCCACCACCCTGGGACCGCGCACCGGAAGCATCCAAATCAACGCCAATGGAAGCATACAACAGCTCTCGCTGGAAGGCGGTGGAAGTCCAGCTGGATTGACCCTGACGCCGCCGGTGCTCAACTTCGGTGCGCAAACTGTCGGCGTAACCTCGAAGCCGCTCACGGCCACGCTGACCAACAACATCGGCGCGGCCATCGACGGTTTGCTGGTGGTGCCCAGCGGCGAATTCGGCGAAAGCGACAATTGCAGCAGCACGTTGGCCAACAACGCCAGTTGCACGCTGAGCGTCACCGTCACGCCCGCCATCTCCGGCATCATCACCGGAAGCATCGAGGTCACCGGCACACAAAGCAACTCTGACACGCAGAACGGCTTCAGCGGCTTGCCAGGCAGCTCCAGCGGCATCTTCCAAACCCTTCCAACCAGTGGCGCCATGGAAGGATCTGCGGACTTCAGTCTCGCCGTTGTTGCGGTTTCGGCATCGGCGAATCTCCCCGGCATCAGCTTCTCAGCTTCCACGCTGAGCTTTCCCTCCACCTTGGTGGGGGCAACCAGCGCCAGCCAGACCATCACAATTACCAACACCAACGCAGCGCTGCCGCTTACGCATCTGACGGTGAGCGAAAACAACGCCACGGAGTTCCCGTTTTTATTCGATTGCCCAGAGACGCTCACCGCGCAGGCTTCCTGCACGGTCACCATCAGCTTCATGCCTGCGGAAACCGGGACGCGCTCCGGCACTCTGAACATCACGGCCGATGGAGGCATCGCGGCCGCGATACCGGAGAGTGGAGCGGCCATTGTGCCCATCGATTTTACCCTGAGCGCCAGCAACGCATCGCAAACCGTGCAGTTGGGAGGGACGGCCCAATGCACGCTCTCGATTACACCCTCGAGCGGGACCAGCTTCCCCAACCCAGTCATTTTGACCTTGACCGGAGTTCCCAGCGGCGTTACGGTAACCGTCAGCCCCACGGCATGGACGCAACTGACCAGCACCACTTGGCAACTGCCCGCCAACACAACCCTGACCGATCTTTCGCTCACCTTCAACATTCCATCGCAAACGTCAGGCCTGCATAGAATGGAGGCTCTGCCGCGCGGAATCTTGCCGCTTCTATGCGGAGTGCTGTGGCTGCCCTTGGCGTGCAAGTGGCGTCGCGCGGGCCGTCGGCTAGGCAAAGCCATCTGCCTGCTTCTGTTGCTGGCGGTCAGCGCCGTCACCTTGACGGGCTGCGGAATCAGCCTGAATTTTCTCAATCAGACGCAGACCTCGAACAACACCACCGTCATCGTCACCGTCAACGTCACCAGCGGCGCCATCTCTCACTCCACCAATCTGACTTTCACCGTTGAGTAACAGCCTGCTTGGTCGACATTCGTCCCTCAGTCCCTACACAGCAAGAGCCGCGCCTGTGCGAGAGGCGCGGCCCTTGCCGTCTGATTCTATGTATGTTTAATACACTCTAGGATTAATTGAATGTAGATTTAATGCACTCGATAGCGCTCTTAGAGTGCAATCATTGGCCGCACCTGGCGCGTGTTGGCCCGGTCCAGAAAGAGCCTCATGCGCAGCGCCTCGGCGCGCTGAATGGCCACCAGACGCATCTGCCTGCGGATGTGGTCGCCGTCCACCAGAAAAGCCACCTGCGCCTCATCGAACTCGGCATCTTTTTCCAGGCGGGCAATCCGCTCTTCGACGCTGCTACGGAAGCGGGGGCTGATCTCAAAATCTTCACCGACTGCACAGTTGGTCATCATGGCGGGCTCCTTCAACAGAATTCAGAAAGTCGAAAGCACTTTGCTTCAAAAGAATTTCTTGGAAAAGCTCAAGTATTTCCGATCTGTGCCGATATTACCGAGTAAGGATAAACAGCGCCAGATTACGGGCACTGATTCAAAGGTAATTGGAGTGTCCGGAAACGACACAACCCCGGTCATTACCCCCTCGCTTTTCCACAACAGCGCCAGATTACAGGGTTTTTGTTGGGTTTTCTTTAATTTGATAAGAATATTCAAATGCAATTGGTCTGCCCATATTCCAATAAACGCCCGCAGGGGACTGAAGCCCAGATTTTCTGAGGGAAGATTTGCGACACGCCTGAAGAGGCTACGCAAAAACTCGATTACTAACCTGTTTTGTAACAAGGGCACGACTTCAGTCGGGCCGCAAATAGCTGATAATAAATGTCGGGCTTTGGCCCCTGAGGGAGGTTCTTTGGGAATTTCACCCAACATCAAGCCTTTTTCCGCAGCCTCTAAAGTCGTGCCCTTTCAAAACAACAACTTCCAGGAATGCCCCTTTCGCGAAATTGCTTGTGCTTCGCCCAAAAGCAACCTGCAAGCCTCTGGCGCGTCTGATACTCTGACGATTACGGCAGTTTGTCGGTATACAGTGGTCAGGGATCAGTTAAAGAAAGCCCATAGCCGGTTTTCACTGTCCACTGTCCACTTTCCACTGCCCACTGGAGATTACCTGTGAAGCTAGGTTTTTCGGCAATCGCGCTGGCCGCGCTCCTTGGTTTGAGCTTGAGCATGACGGCTTTGGCCCAACAGCAGCAACCCACCGTCCCCGACGCTCCCGCGCCGCAGGCCCCCAAGCCGTTCTCCGGTTTGAACGGACCCATCACGCCCGGCAAAGGCGACGGGGATGAACAGACGCAAGCTGGGGCCTCCTCGTCTTCAAGCTCGACAGTTCAGCAGCAGTCCTTTACCCCGGCCTCCGAGCCAGTCAAGGACACTGTCCAAACAGCCGCGCCCGTGATCCCCGCCGCCGGCGAGGGCGTAGACGGTGAATTTAAAATCACCACGAACGTGACTGCCGTTGAAGTCCCGGTTACTGTCAAGGACACAAAGGGCAAGCTGGTGGCCGGCCTGACCTACCGTGACTTCAAGGTCTTCGAGAACGACAAACGCCAGCCGATCTCCTTCTTCACGACGGACGCCTTCCCGCTCTCTGTTGCTTTCGTCATCGATCAGAGCCTGACCTCGGATGTGATGTCCAAGGTCAACGACTCGCTCGGTGCCATACAAGGCGCGCTGACGCCCTTTGACGAAGTGGCCGTCTTCACCTACAACAACGGCGCGCAAGAGCGGACCGCCTTCACCGGCGCGCAGAGCACCCGTCTGCCGGCCGTGCTGGCCCTGGCCAAGGTAACCGGCTCCGATATGCTGGTGCCGATCAACGGCGGGCCGTTGTCCTCCGCGTGTAGTGTGACCCAGAACGGCAACTGCGCCGATCCCAACCTCCAATCCGGCGGTTCAACCGGTGGCGGCGGCTGGACGCCCATTCCCAAAGAGGTTCATACCCTCAACGACGCCATCCTGGCTGCGGCCAAAGAGCTTTCCACCCGCCCCAAAGGCCGCCGCCGCATCGTCTACGTCATCAGCGACGGCAAGGAGTACGGCAGCAAGGCCAAATACGACGAAGTGAGAAAATATCTGCTGACCAACAAAACGGCCGTCTTCGGCACGCTGGTAGGCGATTCGGCGCGCTTGGGCGAGGGCTACATCAGCCACATCCACCTGCCCTTCACCATGTATGACAACCTGCTGGCCAAGTACATCCTGACCACCGGCGGCGAGCCGGACTTCGAGCGCGGCGTCGATGGCATCGAAAAGAGCTACGCCAAGATCGCCGAAGAAGCGCGCACCCAATACACCTTGGTCTACTACACGCATCAGCCGATGATCGACGGAAAATTCCGCAAGATTGACGTGCGCGTGGACCGGCCCGGCATGGACGTCGTCGCCAAGCAGGGCTATTATCCCTCCGGTCAGGACGTGAAGTAGGAGATCTCGCCTAGTATCGTGACCGGGTGATTTTGTAATCATTTCAATGAGTCTGGGTGCCCCAGGTCTCGCTTTTGAGACCTGGGAGACCACAAAATCTACGTGGTCAAGGTATTCGATCAATCACATTTCCAGATGTGCAGCGCCCCCGTCCACATTCCCTCAAGATTCTGATCCGACCCTGAAGAAATGAAACACTTCAAGTCTGTCATCCTGAGCGAACGGGGCCCCAAATGTTCTTCAATTTGGGGGTGGTGAGTCGAAGGATCTGCGGTTGAAATCTTCGATTACGTTTATATACTTATGGGCCGGATCAATAGAAGAGTGCGGGTAGAGTTCGCAGAATCGTTCATGCACGCGACTCGCGGGGAATGTTTGTGGATCATCAGCGTCCAAGCCACAGAGATACACCGCCTGTGATCGTTCGGCCTTGCATCGCGACGCCGTTAATCTCCTGGTAGCCCGTGTTGCTCAGATTCGCAAGCCTCAGATAAGGACGAAACCTGCCGGAATCATGGGTGATTGCGGCATTCCACACAGGATAAGGGCTGGCATTCCATGGCGGATTACCCGGCTGCTGGTAGGGCTTTACAACTGCCACGGAGTTAGTAACTAGGAACGAGTGCTTCAGCGTGGTCGTCCAGATCAAATGAAGATTTTCGACCGGATAATTCAGCGCGTACTCGGATTGCAGGCCCGGCAAAGGCGGTTGCGCGCCGATAAGTCCGGTCCACGCGATCTGGATCTTTTCCCCACTTGCGGGAAGATAGGTCGCGGAGGTTTCTACGCCTTTGAAATGCAGGCCGCTGAGATTCACCGCGCACCATGTGTTGACTTTACACCATGCGGGCAGAAGAGGATTGGGAAGAGTTGCGGCGCGCAGATAGTCGATGGTGTCGTGCTGACGATTATAGAATCCCGTGGCCGAAATTGTCAGACGGCTGGAAGAGGCCCAATCAACTCCGCCTTCGCCGCTCCACGCCGACTCTGGTTTTAGATTAGGATTGCCTTGAGTGACTGGATCGGAGTAATAGCGATCTGTATAAGTCGCAATCCTGTATCCGTTGCCTCCGCCAGCGCGCAGCTTCAGTTTTTCAGTCAGCCGTAAACCACCCGCCAGATGCGGTGAAAATACAGACTGCGCGCCACCGGAGAGTAACTCCTCACGCACTCCAGCGGATAGGTTCCAGCGCCTCTTAGCGGGATGCAGGTCCAGATCCACATATCCCGAGCCGCGGTTTTCCGCATGAAGGCCGAGGTTGTTGCTGTGAATGCTGTCGCCGTCCGACTCCAACCCAAACAACAGCGTAGATGTTGTTGCAATAGGAAGAGTGTGACGCAAGGAGGCCTGCCAGGAGCCGTCGATGTGGTTGTTTTCGTAGCCGAGCGGAGCCGGATGGCCGCGCTGCAAAATAAAATCATCTGTATGGCGGCGATAACCGAAGGCTGCAACGGTACGGCTGCCTAACTCCTGACGACCGCTGGCAAACCATCCTTTAGTTCTCTCCCATGAATTATAAGGTCCATAAAACTGATTTGCGCCAAAGGACCTATCGCTTGCCGCAAAAAATAAGTCGGAGACACCGAGCCGCGAACTCAACCAGCTTTCCGAGGAAGCATCTTCGTTGCGGTAATCGCGGTCAACCATAAACCCAGTTGAAAAGTCGCGTTCCGCCGTCAGGCGGCTGCTAACTCGCTTGCGCGCCAGTTCCGCCACCAGCGATTCTTCATTCGACTCATAACTGCCTTGGCCGACGCGCAGGCGCAGAGAAGTGGTGGAGGGCGCAGCGGTAAGAAAGTCAACAACGCCGCTCAGCGCGTCCGCGCCATGCAGCGTGGAACCAGCGCCATGCAGCACTTGAATCGAGTCCATCGCATCGAGCGGAATCGGCAGGTCCAGGTTATGATGCGCCGTCTGGCTATCATTGATGCGGAAGCCATTCAGCAGCACCAGCGCTTGCTCGAAGGTTCCTCCGCGCAGCACCAAGTCAGCCTGTCCTCCGCCTGCGCCGCGTTCCTCCAGAAAGACCGAAGAGTCCTGGCGCAGCAACTCCTGTGGCGACTCCAACACGAGCATCTTATCTTCGACCGGCAGGACTACTACTGAGGCGGATGACTCGGCCAGCGGCACAGGGACAGGTGAACCGAGAACCACCATCGTCTCAGTTTGGTGCGGAAACTTGGCGGGTTCGGATGCTGGAGCCGCCTGTTGGGCAAAGGCTGTTTGTGCCGAGACCGCCAGCAAAACGCATCCTGTCATAAAGATTGTTTTCAGTTTAGGCATTTTTTGGATTCCTTGATGATCCTGACCGTTTGCAAAGTACTTTGCAAGGGTAATTTGATATTGTGTTAAATAGTTGAGCTTTGAACTATCAGGATGAATCCATGCGAATTGATATATTTCTTCAAGAAAGCCCCATGTTCGCGGTCAACCGGACGGCGCGCCGCTTTGAATCGCTGGCCATGCAGGTCTTCGCGGCGGACGGTCTCGGATTTTTGGAAGGACTGGTTCTGGCGGCGCTCTTCTTTGAGGCGGAGAAGGCTGTTATGCCGTCCCATCTGGCAGAGACCTTCGGAACGACGCGAGGGAATGTAAGCCATTGCGTTTCGTCGCTGGAGGCCAAGGGTTTCTTGCAGAGAAAGATCGATCCCGAAGACGCGCGGGCCTATCTGCTTACACTCAAGCCGCAGGGGAAAAAGTGCGCCGTGCGCGTGATCGGCGCTTTCGACAAGTTACAAAGAGATTTTGAGCAGGAGATAGGAAAGCCGGCATTGATGGAAATGCTCAAAAGCCTGCGAAAGCTCGAAGCGCGCGCTTTCCCACCCTAGCCGCAAAAACAAAGACGCGGCTAGGGTGGGGCGCCCATGCACTTTCGTTGAAGTTGCATTACAAAATGTAACGCGAGAGATCCTGGTCCTTTACGATGGAAGCAACCATTGATTTCACGTAGCCTTGATCGATGTGGAAGACTTTTTCAGCGCCGGTAGGCGTTGTGCGCTCTTCGTACGGAAGTGGCGTTGAGGATTCGTTCTTGATGGCCTCCTTGAGCGCTTCGGCGGCGGCTTCATCCGGCGCTTTGCGCGCTACATCAGGCGCTAGGAAGCTAACATCCTCCAGCACTCTTTCCATAATCGTATGCAACCGGCGCGCGCCGATGTTTTCCGTTTGCTCATTCACCTTGAAGGCAAACTCGGCCATCTCGCGCAGAGCATCCGGAGCAAACTCCAGCTTGACTCCCTCAGTCTCCAGCAAGGCCGAATACTGCTTGGTCAGCGATGCTTTCGGCTCCGTCAAAATACGCAGGAAATCATCGACGGTAAGTGACTTCAACTCGACGCGGATAGGAAAGCGTCCTTGTAACTCAGGGATAAGATCGCTGGGCTTGGAGACATGGAATGCGCCAGCGGCGATAAACAAAATGTGGTCGGTGCGCACCATTCCGTAACGCGTGTTGACAGTGGTTCCTTCGACGATGGGAAGAATGTCGCGCTGCACGCCCTCGCGGGAGACATCCGGTCCGTGACCGCCCTCGCGGCCGGCAATCTTATCGATCTCATCCAAGAAGACAATGCCGCTGGATTCCACGCGCTCGACGGCCGCGCGATTGACGGAATCCATATCGATCAGTCGGCCCTCTTCCTCTTCGACCAGATAATCGAACGCGTCGCCGACCTTCATCTTGCGCTTCTTGCTGCCGCCGCCGAAGATATTAGGCAGCATGTCCTTGAAATTCATTTCCATTTCTTCAAGGTTTTGATTGCTGATAATTCCAAATTGCGGCATTCCGCGCTCGCGCACGTCTAACTCAACCATGCGCTCGTCTAACTTCCCCTCGCGGAATTGCTGGCGCAGCTTCTCGCGGGTGCGCTGATAACTATCGACCTCCGGCAGAGTGAGCTGGCCCTCCTGCGCAGGCGGAGTGGGCGGAGGAGGAGGCAGCAAAACGTCCAGCAAACGCTCTTCCGCATTCATCTCAGCGCGGTCTTCCACCTCTTCCAGGCGCTCCTCGCGCACCATGTCGATGGCGATCTCGACCAAGTCGCGGATCATGGATTCGACATCGCGCCCCACATAACCGACCTCGGTGAATTTGGACGCTTCTACCTTCAGAAACGGTGAGCCGGTCAGCTTGGCCAGACGGCGCGCAATCTCGGTTTTGCCTACGCCCGTGGGTCCAATCATGATGATGTTCTTGGGCATGATGTCGTCGGCGATGTCGGGCGGCAGCTTCTGGCGGCGTTGGCGATTGCGCAGGGCAATGGCGACAGCGCGCTTGGCGGCCTTCTGGCCAACAACGTGCTTATCAAGTTCGGTGACAATTTCACGCGGAGTCAACTCGTCAAGCGAGAGCTCCTGTTCTTCGGCGGATGCGGGTAAGTAAATGGCCATTTTTCTCTTGGTTTGATCCTCATGATCAATGGTACAGTTTTCAGCAATTGGTCGATTTCATTGACGTGATTCAGGATTCCCTCAAAGCCAAGCCACGCTTCGTTCAGTGGCGTTTGCAGCACAGCTTAAAGTCGTGTCCTGTTACAAAGAAAATCATTGAAACACACTCAACTCTTCAACTCCTCAATGGTGACATGGTCGTTGGTGTAGATGCAGATGTCGCCGGCAATTTTCATGGCTTTCTCGGCGATCTCGCGGGCACTGAAGTCGGTGTTTTCCAGCAGCGCGCGGGCTGCGGCGGTGGCGTAAGGGCCGCCGGAGCCGATGGCAGCGATCGGCTCGTCGGGATCAATCACATCTCCTGACCCGGAGATCAGGAAGGTCTGGTTCTGATCGGCGACAACCAAGAGAGCCTCGAGATTGCGCAGCATCTTGTCGGTGCGCCAGTCCTTGGCCAGCTCGACGGCGGCTCGGTTCAGGTTGCCTGCGTACTGCTCCAACTTGGTCTCAAAGCGGGCAAAGAGCGAGAAGGCGTCGGCGGTGGAACCGGCGAATCCGGCCAGAATCTTTTCCTGGTAGAGGCGGCGAATCTTTTTGGCTGAATGTTTCAGCACGTGATCGCCGAGGGTGACCTGACCGTCGGCGGCCATCACCACCTGGCCATTGCGGCGGACACAGATTACCGTGGTCGAACGAATGCGAGAACGCCGTGCCGCTACGGGATTTTTGCTGGATGCCATGAGTAAACCTCTGAAAATGTTCGCATCCCGCAGGCCGAAGCCACGGCAAGATGCAGTCACGAGTATATCGCAGTGCGAGCGCTGAGGCAGTTGCATCGCTAACGGGAGGCCAGAAAAAGGCCATTTCTCTCTGTGCGTGTGCGGCCCCGCACGAACGAAGACCTGTCGTCGTGGATACCGACTCCGCTGTGCTCAAGGATGACAGAGTTTTAACGTCGCAATCCTTTCACGCTGGAACAATCGTTCCACGGAAGACACGGAGCACACGTGGATGGAAAAGTTTGTCAGGAAAACAGGTAATTCTCTCAAAAAACAAATATATTTTTTGTAGGACAAACACTGACATGGAAGTCTCCGGTCCTGGTGTAAGCTGCAAGCGGCTCCTGATGCAGCTTCAATATCCGAGTTCCGCTCGTTACGCCGCAGCGATGGCTTTGGCCTGGTCCTTGCTGGCGCTGGACTTCTATAGCACCCGGACGCTGGCCGATTCGGCGGCGATTGGCGTTCGATTCCGCAATCAGGGCGACGGCGTCGAGGTCTTGTCGCTGGATACCGGGAGTGCCTTGGCGCGCGCCGGAGTTCGCACGGGAGATCGCCTGCTCTCGATTGCCGGACGGCCCGCCGAGGCCGCCGCCTTTGTTCTGGACCCCGAAGACTCCCTCAGTTGGGCCGACCGCAACAAGCTCTTTGCGTGGCAGGATTTTCTGACGGCTTCGACGCGCGGTCCCAGCATCAAGGTGGCCCAGGTGCCAGTGACGGTTTCCTACCACGCTGAGGGTGCCCCCGGTCCCTCGCTTTTGGGGACCGGGGAAGACCAAGATCCCCAACCCGCCGTCTTTTTCTTCAAGAATTTTGCAAAGAATTATTACCCATTCGTGCATACTATGGGAGAGAAGGAGACAGGAAGGAACAGAAAGAACCCCACGCCCTCGGAAATAGTTTTCTCCAGCGGAAGGTACCCCTCCCTCCCTTTTTTATATTTACTTTTCCACGGAAATCTTTGCAGGTAATTACGCTGCTTTCTGAAACTTCAGTTATTCCAGTCTCTTGTGGAAGCTGCGCGTAGCCGCAATCGCCAGCACTAATGTAAAAACCGCCAGTGGAATCAGCTCCGCATACAGCATCGATGCGGGCGTTCCCTTGAGAAAGATCTCCTTCAGCACGGAAACATAATACCGTGCCGGAAAAACACGCGTAATCCATTGCAGCGCCATCGGCATTTGCTCAATAGAAAACAGAAATCCCGACAGCAGAAACGCCGGAAGAAAAGTCACCAGCAGCGCAATCTGACAAGCCGCAAACTGGTTCTTTGCAATCACTGAAATCAAAAAACCCATCGACAGCACCACAATCATGAACAGCGCCGACGCCGCCATTAGCGTCCACCACGAACCGCGGAAAGGCACATGAAACCAGTAGATCGCAATCAGCGCGCTCATCACCGTGTCCAGCATTCCCAGCGCAAAGTACGGCGTCAACTTGCCCAGCATAATCTCCATCGCCGTCACCGGCGTTGAGATCAACTGCTCCATCGTGCCGCGCTCCCACTCGCGCGCAATCGTCAGCGAAGTCAGAAACGCGCCGATCACCGACATCACCAGCGCCAGCACGCCGGGAATAATAAATGCGCTGCTCTCCAAGTCTTCGTTGTACCAGGTGCGCGTCTCCACGCTCATCGCCGCCGACTGCATCGCCAGGCCGCGTGTGCGCAGCCAGTTCATCTGCACCTGCGCCGAGTAGCCTTGCACCAAACCCTGCGCATAACCCATCAGCACATTGGCCGTGTTGTCGTCCGATGCGTCCACCAGCGCCTGAATCTCAACCGGCCTTCCATCGCGCAACCGTTGCGAGAAGTCCCACGGAATCACAATGCCCATCTTCGCGTGGCCGTCATCCAGCGCCCGCGTCAACTCCGGATAGCCGCTCACCACGCGCGCAACGTTGAAGTATTCGCTCGCCTGAAAGCGCTTCAGCAAATCCTGGCTCTGCTGGCTTCCGTCGCGGTCCAGCACATAAACCGGCATTCCCTTCAGATCAAGATTCACGCCATAGCCGAAGAGAATCACCAATATCGCCGGCATCACAATCACAATCATCAAGCTGCGCGCATCGCGCCGGATCTGCACCACTTCTTTGCGCGCAATGGCCAGCATTCGCATTAAGCTCATGGCTTGCCTCCCGTTTCGCGCGCCGTTGTCAGCGATACAAAAACATCTTCCAAGCTGGGGCGAATCTCTTCCATGCGGCTCACCGCAACGCCGCAGTCTTTCAAATATTTCTGCAGTAGCGGCGCAGCCTGCGCTGCATCCTCAACCACCAGGTGCAACGCGTTCCCGAAGACCGCCGCATCCATCACGCCCGGTGCGGTTTGCAGCGCTTCCACCGCCGCGCCCAGCGGCTCGCACTCCACCAGCAGCAACTCGCCCTTCATCGAGTCGCGCTTCAACTCTGAAGGCGTTCCCAGCGCGACAATCTTGCCGCGAAAAATCAGCGCCAAACGATTGCAGTATTCCGCCTCTTCCATGTAATGCGTCGTCACAAAAACCGTCACGCCCTCTTCGGCCATCTGAGCTATCAGATCCCAAAACTGTCTGCGCGTAATTGGATCAACCCCCGAGGTTGGCTCATCCAGAAAAATCACCGGCGGCTTGTGCAGCACTGCGCAACCCAGCGCCAGCCGCTGCTTCCAGCCGCCCGGCAGCGTGCCGGTAATCAGATTTTCCTGCCCCTTGAGGTCGGCCATCGTCAGCGCCCACTCGATTCGCTCATTGAGAACTTTTGCGGGAACACTGTAAAGTCCCGCGAATAATCGCAGATTTTCTATAACTGTCAAATCGTTATACAAAGAAAATTTCTGCGACATATAGCCGATATTCTGGCGTACCGCTTCAGGCTTTTTGCTCACGTCATACCCGGCCACCATCGCGTGTCCCGATGTAGGTTTCAGCAGCCCGCACAGCATACGAATCGTCGTCGATTTGCCCGCACCATTCGGCCCCAGAAAGCCGAAGACCTCGCCCTTGCGCACTTTGAGATTGATCCTGTCCACGGCGACAAAATCGCCGAACCTCTTGACCAAATTCTTAATAACGACAGAGTTGATAATTTCACTCATGCGCTTCAACTCCCGCGCTCACCGCATCGACAAACAAATCTTCAATCGACGGCGCAACTGTGAGAATCGCATCAAAAGAAATATCGGCCTGCTTGAGCCGCGCCTCGAATTCTGGAATCCGTCGCGCCGCATCATCCACCACAATATGCAATCCATCGCCGGTAAGCAGCAGGCTGGAAATTCCCTCCGCGCCTTGTAGTTCCGCACGCAACCGCCGTGGGTCCGGCGCGGTGATCGACAAAACTCCTTTACCCATCTTTGCCTTCAGATTCGCCGGCGTGTCGCAGAACAGCAGCTTGCCCTGATGCATCAGCGCCACGCGATGGCAGCGTTCGGCCTCGTCCAGGTATGCGGTCGATGTGAGAATCGCCACGCCCTCCGCAATCAGCTCATACAAAATGCGCCAGAAGTCGCGCCGCGAAACAGGATCAACGCCGGTCGTCGGCTCATCCAGCAAGATCACTTTAGGCCGATGAATCAGCGCGCAAACCAAGCCCAGCTTCTGCTTCATTCCACCGGAAAGCTTGCCCGCCATCCGCTTGCGAAATTCGTTCATCCCCGCCGCCTCAAGCAACTGCGTCGAGCGCTGCTTTCGTTCTGCGGCGCGCACTCCAAACAGGTCCGCATAAAAGCGAATGTTCTCATCAACCGTCAGGTCTTCATAGAGTCCGAAGCGCTGTGGCATATAACTGAGCGCGTGCTTTGCGCCCTCCGGATCGCGCGCCACATCAAAGCCCGCGACCGTGGCTCTGCCCGCGTCCGGCATCATGATTCCCGCCAGCATGCGCAGCGTCGTAGTCTTCCCCGCGCCGTCAGGGCCAACCAGTCCGAAGATCTCTCCCGCGCGCACATCAAAGCTCAGCGCATCCACGGCGCGCACGCCGGGAAAGCTCTTCGTCAATCCCTCGCAGGCAATCGCGGACTTGAAGTCAATCGCGGGTTGGATCGCGTCTGTCATTGTTTGCTTGGTGTCTTGTTGGCCGCCAAATCAATGCGTGCATCAGCAGGCATTCCCGTCTTCAACTCACGATTCGGATTGTCGATGTCGATCTTGATCCGATAGACCAGCGTCACTCGCTCTTTAAAAGTCTGCACACTCTTCGGCGTAAACTCCGCCGTCGATGCGATAAACGAAATCCGTCCGTGGTACTGCTTGCCGGGGTATGTGTCCGTCGTGATGACTGCGTCCTGACCCCAGTGAATGCTGCCCAAATCCGTCTCCGCAACGTACGCGCGTAGCCAGATGTGGTCCAGGTCGGAGAGCGTGACCACAGGCGATCCCGGCGCAACCACTTCGCCCAGCTCCGCCTGTCTCACCGTCACCACGCCCGCAGAAGGAGCGCGTAAAACCGAGTAACTCAGATTCACTTGCGAGAGACCGAGGTTCGCGTTGGCCTCATTCAAATTGGCGTGCGCAATGGCAATCTCTTCCTTGCGGCTGCCTTCGACGGACTCGCTGTAGCGCTGCTGCGCGGCCTTGTAGATCGCCTCGGAGCGCTTCACAGCAGTCGCCGCCTGATCGCGTTCCTGCGCGGTGACCTCATCTTTTGCAAAGAGTTTTTGCGCGCGCTCGTTGTCCAGCTTCTTCTGTGCAAGATCGGCCTCGGCATCAAGCATTGTCTGCTGCGCGGCCTTCGTCTCTTGCTCGCGCGTTCCCGCCAGTGTGAGCGCAAGATTCGATTCGCGCACGCCCACCGCGGCTTCGTCCATGCGAATGCGCTGCTTCAAATCCGCATCGTCGAGCCGCGCCAGCAGGGCACCCTCCGCAACTTGCTGGCCCTCTTCCACAGGCAGCTCAACAATGCGCCCCTGCACCTTGAAGCCCACCAAACTTTCGTGCGCCTCAATGTTGCCGGAGAGCGAGAGCTGATTGACAGGCGCTGGTTTTTGCGTCAGGCGCGGATAATAATGCACGCCCGTAACCACTGCCGCAATCAGCAGAATCACAATTGGAATTATTCGCTTCATCGCATCAAACCTCTTCGCAATTTCCAATTTCTGTCCAGATCATTTTCCCTAACGGTATAGAGTCCTGGGTGCCCCATCCATTCGCATTTTCTGGCGAATGGGTGGGAAACCACAAAACCATGAAGTGCAAAATCACACGGTCAGAGATCTGGTTCGTCAATGTTTTTCCATGAACTCAACAATGTTTTTCTCCGTATCGCCCATCGCCCGCGCCAGCGCAAACTTCGCATCCACATGACTGCTCACGGCAAGAATGAAATTCTCTTCCGCGCGCGCCAGTTCATCCTGTGCGGTGATCACTTCAACGTTGTTGGCCGTGCCCTCGCGAAAGCGATCCTGAGCCATTTGCAGTTCACGCCGCGCTAGATTCTCACCTTCACGTGCTACGCTCACCTGCTCGTTTGCGGAGTCCAGATTCAGTAGCGCCTCGCGTAGATCTTCTTCAATGCCGCGACGCAGATCGGCAATCTGATCGTCGATGTGCTTCACGCGGCTGGCCAGCTCCTGCGCCTCGCCGTTGCGGTCGCGGTCAAAGATCGTGAAATCAATCTGCCCTTGCAGCAATCCCGTGCTCTTCATGCCGCCGATGCTGCGCCCAATCTCGCCGAAGTTTCCATTGACGCTCAGCTTGGGAAGCGCGCGCGCGCGATTTGCGCTCTGCTGGGCAACCAATCCTTCGCGCTGTCGAGCGAGCGAAAGATAATCCGCGCGAGCCAGCAGCGCGGCGGGCGCAAGCGTTTCAATCTCCGGCTCTTTCAACGGTTGATAGTTGAGCGGCTCGGCCAGTTCCAGCGGCGTGCCAGGACTCATGCCCATAGTACGCTCCAACTCCAACAGCGATTGCTTGTACTGATTCTGCGCAATTAACAACGCCTGTTTGTCGTTGGCCAACTGCACCTCGGCGCGCAGCACATCCACACCGGTTGCGCTCCCCGCGTCATGCTTGTCTTTCGCCAGATTGTATAGCGCGCTCGAATCGTTCACGCGCGATTGCGCGGCATCCGTGCGTGCCGCCGCCGACTGCGCATTCAGATAGAGCGCCGCAATCGCGCGCACAATCAAATCGCGCGCCTCGCGCTCATCCATCTTGCCCGCATCAACTGCGAACCCGCTGGCCTTCAACTCGCGACGGCTCTGAAGATCAACAATATTCTGCTGCGCATAAATGCGAAAATCGTAATTCGAGAGCGGCCCAACCACTTTTGGCAATCCTGGAAAGGATAGTCCCTGGGCTTGCAAATCGTGATTCGAGAAGTTGGCGTATGTCTGTGCATTCACGCGCGGAAGCAGCGCGGTTGCCAAGCGCCGCTCACGTGTTCCTTCCGCCTCATCCACGCGTGTACCCGCAGCCAGCACGTTCAAATTTGCTTGCAGCGCTTTTTGAATCGCGTCTTGAAGCGTAAGCCTGTACGGCGCTGGAGACTGCGCCGCAGCGGTGAACGCGAACAAACCAGCCAACGAAAGAAGAGCGGCGATGCGCAACTCTGATCTCATGATTTATGCCCTTGACCGGAGACGCCGATCGCTCTCCAGAAGTGTTGAAAGCTGTCTTCAATCCATTCTTTCAGCGAAGATTCTCCGTGTGCCGACCACAGCAGGATCGTGCCCATCGTCGCCTGCATCAGTTGAGTCGCCACCTTTTCCTTTTGCAGACGAGGATTGATCTCTCCGCGCTTTTGCCCTGCGGCCACAACCTCGGCGATCATCTTGTGACCTTCCACCATGTTGCTCACAATGATCTCGCGCACGCTCTTGCTGGCCAAAAATGAGGAGATCAGCGCGCGCGCAAGCTCTGGGCTTCGCCCCGGTTCCTCGGCCAGCCGCAGCATGAGCCGGTGCAGTACAGAGTGAATTGTCTGCTCGCCTTGCACGGTCACCGATACGGCTTCTCTTATCTTGCTGAGTTGAATTTCGGGCATCACGCCCAGCACGTGATCCTTGGTTTCGAAGTAATTGAAGAATGTTCCCTTGCCCACATCCGCTGCTTCAGTAATGTCTTCGACCGTGACGTTCGGGAAGCCGCGCTCTGCAATTAACTGCAATGCGCAGCGGAAGAGCCGCCGCCGCGTTTCGGCAGCGCGACGTTCCCGGCGACCGGTCACAGCAGGCTGCTTCGCGTTCCGTGCAGGCAAATCCACCGTGGGCTTCCCGGCGCGCTTGCGGTGACCGGCAATCATATCCGAACCTTGGACAATACTGACCATGAGTCATATATACATCCACAGAAATGCGCAGTCAAGAAAATACTCCTTGACTGCAATCAAAGGTCATATTTTGGGAATAGACCGGCATAGGCCGGTTCCGTCGGAAGGTGATTCAGCGGCCAAAGGAACCGAGGCGCGGAAAAGGCCTTATGCCTTCCCGTTCATCGCGTAGAGAATCGCCCGCGCCGTCCACTCCTCATCGGTGCGCGAGGAGATCATCAGGTCGTAGAGATGAGGATTGTTCCAACACTTGCCGTAATACTGCTGCAGGTACTTGGCGCGCTCTTCATCCACGATGCGGATGCGCTGCTCGGCGTGAATACCCTTGTCCAGACGGTCGCGCAGGCGCGTCAGGCGATCCAGATAAGGCGCATAGACAAAGGCGTGGAAGACATCGGGCTTGTGTTGCAGAACGCACTGCGAACCACGGCCCACAATCACGCAGTTGCCCTCGGTGTAGGCTTCCTCGATGATCTTTCGTGAGATCTTCACCATTTCTTCGGCGTCGAAGACCGAATTCTCACCCAATTCCAGGCCGGCGGCCAAAGCGGCCGAACGCATAGCCTGCTGGTTGATGCGCCGCAGCCATGAATCCACGTGCTCATCGTAATGGCGCACCACCTGCGAATCCACATGCGCCGCATAAGCAATTGCATCAATAATATCGCGGTCTAAAAGCTTCCATCCAAGCCATTCGGCGATGGTTTGAGCAATGCGTCCGCCCCCGCTACCGAATTCCCGGTTCATTGTCAATACGCGGTATTCCACCATACCCTCCGCAGACACTCTCAACAGTCTACGTTACTCCTCTCCGAGCGTTCTTGCCAGTTCCGACCGTGCATTACTTCGCTCGGCCTCCGCCTGGAAGAACTCGGCCTGCGCCTCAGCCAGTTGCGCCTCAGCCTCCTTCAGCGCGGAGGCATTCACGGTCTTCGCCTCCACCTGGTTGGCCGTGATGCGCCGCATCTCCGCCCGTGCCGCCACACTTTCTCGCACGGCCTCCAGCCCCGTCTCCGCTCGCCGCACCTTGCGTACACTCTTTTCGATCTCCACGCGCACCCGGTTCTCTGCGTGGCGCAGATTTTCCTCGGCCTCGGCCACTCCGGCCTGGCGCTCATGCACCTGTCCGCTGCGCTTGCCAAATTCAACCAGCGTCCAGCTCATCTTCAGACCCACGGCCCCATTGTTTTCGCTCAGCAGCGGTACGCCATTCTGATAAACATACTGCGCAAAGGCGCCAATCTCCGGGATGTACTCCGCCCGCGCCGCCGTTAGACCGGCCCTTGCCTTGGCCAGCGTCTCGTGCGCAGCGGCTACCTCCGGGTTATGCTGGAGCGCTTCAGCTTCCAAGTCGCCCGCCGTTACATCTCCGCTCTCCGCCTCCGGTGCAACCAGCTCGACCTCGGTCTCCAGCGGCAATCCGGCCAGATCATTGAACTCCACCCTCATATCGGAGATTGCATCTTCCAGCGAACCCAGCGCATGGCGCGCCTCGGCAATTTGCGCTTGGCCCTCCAGCGCCTTCAGCTCCAGCGCCGCGCCGACTTCCACCGCATTTTTTGCTTCGCTCAGCCGCTCATCTCCGGCTGCAATCTTCAGCTCCGCTGCCTGCCTGCGTCGCTCGGCCGAGAGCAGTTTGTAATAAAGCTCTTTCATTTGCAGCGAGACTTCATCCTCGGCCTGCTTTGCATTATCGCGCGCAATTCCCGCGTCCGCCTTGGCCGCGCTCACTCCCGCATGAATCTTGAAAAACTGCGTGAGGGGCTGCGCCGCCGTGGTTTGACTTAAAACAAAATCCTGATTGCCCAGCTTGATCGAGACATTCTTTCCGGGAATCTCTCCGTCGCTCGGATAATTGCCCAGCGCGCCCATCGGAATCTCCAGGCTGTCCATCTTGCCCAGATGCACGGCGGTGCTCTCGTTGCTGACTACCGGAAAATAATTGGCGCGTGCTTCCGTCACCCGCGCATTCATCTCCTTCGTCTTCAGCCGCGCCATCTTCACCGTCGAGTTCTGTTTCGTTGCCAGAGCAACAGCTTCCTGCAGCGTGATGCGCCGCGCCTCCGCCCGCGCCACGCCAGTGAACGCAAGCAGCACAAGCAGCCCAACAATGACTGGGTGCACAACGATGACTGGGTGCCCCAGGTCTCGATTTTGAGACCTGGGTGCATGAATCTTCTGATGCACCGCAATAAATAAAACGGGAATCACGAGCAGCGTAAAGAACATTGACCCCATCAGTCCAAAGGCAATCACGCTGGCCAGCGGTGACCACAAACTCGATCCGGAAAGAATCATCGGCGTCACGCCCACGGCTGCGGCCATCGATGTCAAAAAGATCGGCCGCAAGCGCCTCTCTCCTGCCTCCAGCGCGGCCTGCTCCAGCTCCACTCCGCTCTTCATTCGCTCGTGAATATAGTCAATGAGGATAATCGAATTGCGCACCACCAAGCCGCCCAGGCTCACAATGCCGATGAAGGCCGTGAAGCCGAATTTGTTGTGCGTAACCAGCAGGCCAAATGCCGCTCCCGGCAGCGCCAGCGGAAAGGCCGTCATCACAATCAGTGGGTCAACCAGCGTGCGGAATTGAAAAAGAAGAATCAGAAAAATCAACGCCATGCTAATCAGCAACGCGTGCTGCATCTCGCCAAAGGTCTCGTCTTGATTGGCTTTTTCTCCGCCATACACAATGCGGTAACCATCGGGCAAAGTCATCTTGTCCACCTGCTTGCGCGTGTCGCTCAGAATCTCGCTGGCCAGTCGATTGCCACTCGGAAATGCGCGCACAGTCAGCGTGCGTTCGCCATTCCTGCGCACAATTCGCCCTGGCTCCCACGCTGGCGCAAGCGACGCCACAGCCTCCAGCGGAACCTTCGCTCCAGTGACCGGAGCAGTGATGTACGTCTCCCGAACATCCGTGAAATTCTGCCTGTTCTGCGCATCCAGTCGCAACACCACATCCACGTCGCGGTCGCCCTCCCAGTAGGTCGTCATCGGCGCGCCTTCAAAGCCGCCGGCCAGTTGCTGCGCAATCGTCGCATTCGTAATTCCCAGTCGGCTGGCCACTTCCTCGCGCACGTTCACATTCATCTGCGGCGCGTCCTCGTGCCAGTCGGTGTGGATGTACATCGCGCCCGGCGTGTGCTCCAGAACTTCTTCCACGCGATTGCCCAGCGTGCGCAGTTCCATCGCATCAGGACCCACAATGCGCACCTCCACCGGAGCCTCCATCACTTGCCCCTGCTGCAGCTCCTTCACAAAGACCTTGGCCTCGGGCGTCACATCGCCCAGCCGTTCGCGCAAGCTGGCCACCAGCTCCGGCGTGCCCGAAACGCGCTTGGTGTTTACCAGAATCTGCGCGTAATTCGACGCCGGTGCCTGCGGATTCACGTTGTAATAAAAACGCGGCGCACTCGATCCCAAAAAGCTGGTGTACGCAGAGATCAGCGGTTCCTTCGCCAGTACCGCTTCAATCCTCCTCACCGCCGCATCGGTGGCTTCAATCTTTGCGCCCTCCGGCAGCCACACATCCATCACAAATTGATTCCGCTCTGCCAGCGGGAAAAACTGCTGCGGCACCAGTTGTAATATTCCCAGCCCCACCGCAAAGATCACTCCGCCGCCGATCAGCGTCATCTTTTTATTGCGCATTGCCCAGGTGATGGCCAAGTTGTAATAGTGCTGCATCGCTTCCAAAGGCGTGCGTTTGCGATTGGCCGCGGCCTCTTTATCTTCACTGTGATCTTTGAGTCCTTGGCGGATGAAAAAGCGCGCCGTCAGCGGTGTCAGCAACATTGCGACAACGAATGAACTGCCCAGCGCCACGGCCACCGCAATCGGCAACGCGCGAATGAACTCGCCCACAGCGCCCGTCAACAGCAGCATCGGCAGAAACGAGCCGATAATCGTCAGCGTCGCAGTCAGTACCGGAACCGCCATCTCCGTCGCGCAGCGCCACGCGGCATCGTCCACCGGAACCTTGCGGTCCAGCAGCTCCACATAGTTGTCGGCAATTACAATCGCATCGTCCACCACCATGCCCAGCACTACAATCAGCGCCGCAATGGATACCTGCTGCAGCTCAATGCCCAGTGAATTCAGCATTGCAAAAGTGATCGAAACCGTCACCGGAATCGCCACCGCCGAGACCAGCGCCACGCGCATCGGCAGCAGCAGCATCGTCACCAGAATCACCGCCACAATCGCAATGCCGAACTCGCGGAAAAATCCCAAGATGCGCTCGGAAACCACGCGTGGTTGATCCGCCACCAGGTCCAGCTTCACCTCCGGAGGAAGTTCGCTCTCCACAGTCTTCAGCGTCTTGCGCAGCGTATTGCCGAAGTCAACGATGTTGTTGCCCTCGCGCATCTCCACCGCAAGCAGAATCGTCTGCTCGCCATTGATGCGCGCATATTCGGTAGGATCTTTGTATACACGAGTGACATCAGCTACATCGCTGACATAAACCGGCTGTCCAGCAGGCGATACATCGATCATCACCCGGCCAATCTGCTCTTCCGTCCGCAGGCTTCCGCTGGCCTCAATCGGCAGCTTGCTCTGCGCCGCCGGCACGCGCCCCGCATACTCCACTGTGTTGCGCCCATTGAGCGCCTGCATCATCTTCTGCGGCGTCACCGCATACTGCGCCAGCTTTTCGCTCGACGCGCTGATGTCGATCTCTTCCTTCTGGTCGCCGATCCGCTTGATCTTTGAGACCGCCGGAATCACGCGCAGCGCCGACTCCACAAGCTGCGCATAGTCCTTCAACTCGCGCGGCCCATAGTGCCCGCCATGCACCGCAATCAGCACCGCAACCGTATCGCCGAAATCAGAATCGACCAGCGGTCCGCGCACTCCGGCAGGTAATCCGGTGGCCTTCAGTTCAGCCATATTCAAGCGCAGCTTTGACCAGAACGCGTCGGCATCGGTTACCTCTTTGTTCAACTCGACATTCACCACCACCACGCCGTTGCGCGTTGTCGAGAATGTCTTGTCGCGGCGCACCTCATTGAAGCGAAACAATCGCTCCTCGATCTTGCGCGTGACCTGATCTTCCACCTCTTCCGCCGTAGCGCCTGGATAAACAGCCGAGACAATTCCCGTGCGAATGGTGATCTTCGGGTCTTCACGGCGCGGCATCGTGAAGAGCGCAAACAAGCCCGTCACAAACAGCATTCCGGCCACCACCAGTGTCACTTGCGGATAGCGCAGCGAGGCGCGAACGGGGTTCATTCTCCCCCTCCCACAATCTTGGCCGCCGAACCCTCGCGCACATTCTGCTGCCCGGCCACCACCAACTCTTCGCCGCCCGTCAGCCCAGAGCGAATCTCGACCTCATTGCCGATCGTCGCGCCCGCTTCCACGCGCCGCGCGTACACGCGTTTTCGCGCCGCCTCGTAAACGTACACCTGCGTTACGCCGCGTTCATCGCGCATCACCGCATTTGCCGGCACAGTGAGCGCATCCATCATCTCCGCGCCAAAGATGCGCACCTCGCTCACCATCCCGGCGCGCAGAACGTGCTGCGGATTCGCCACTGAAATCTTCACCGTATACGTGCGCGAAGCCGGATCAGCCGCCACGCCTACGGCCTCGACTTTGCCCTCGAAGCTCTGCCCCAGTGAGGGAATCGTCACCGTGGCTCGCGCGCCCTCCCGCACCTTGCCGATCTCCGCCTCTGGAATCGCCACCCTCACCTTCACAGGGTCCAAATCCAGCACGCCAATCACCGGCGCGCCCGCCGCCACCGTGTCGCCCACATCGATCCGCCGCAGTCCTACAAAGCCCGCAATCGGCGCGCGCAGTTGGCAGTCGCCCAACCGCTTTTCAGCCTCGTGCATCTGCGCCGCCGCAGCCCGCATCTGCCCGCTCGCCGACTCCTTTTCCTCGCCCCGCGTGCCCTCTTTGGCCATCGCGTACTTCTGCGCCGCCGCCTTGTAGCCGGCCTCGATCTTTTCAAAATCGTTGGCCGCTAAGCTCTGATGATCGAAGAGGAACTTCATCCGCTTGTATTCATCCTGCCAGCGTTCAAAGTCGATGCGCGCCTGCTCGAGCTCTTGCGGCCGCAGTCCATCCTGCGCCTTCTTTGAAACCGCCCGCGCCGCATCCGCCTGCCCCGCCGACGCCTCGTACGCGTTGCGGTAATCCGTTGCATCCAGCTCGGCCAGCACCTGGCCCTTCTTCACCGCCTGCCCCTCATCCACCAGAACTCGCGCCACGCGCCCGGCAATTTGAAACGCCCCTTGCGCCGTCACGTTGGCCTCCACGGCCCCACTCGCCGCCACCGTCACCGGCTCCTGCACCCGCTGCGGTGCGCGCACCCGCACGGCAACCAGCTCATCCGCCGCCACGCGCGGCTTCGGCCCACAGCTAGCCATAGGCAATAGACACAGCAACGCAAAAAACAGAGTCCCCATGTGCAAACAACTGGTGCCCCACCCTCGCCGCGTCTTTGTTCTTGCGGCTAGGGTGGGATTCAAGGATGCACTGTTTTCATTCCTGAGAAAACAAGTTTGCTTTTCAACCATATAGATGGAATATCGGAGATTATCCCAAAACAAATCAGTACACTTCAACATTTTTCCAGCCCGATTATCCTGCATTCGTTCACCTTTCATCCTCTGTCCCTGTTTCCTGACCACTGCCTTGACAATAAAAGAATGACACGTCATTCTTAAAATATCAAGTAGGGATAAACTTAAGTGATGGTCTATCGCAAAAGCCCGGCCTCGGTCGCCCGCAAGGAAACCCGCCGACGCTCCATCCTCGACGCCGCCACGCGCCTCTTTGCCAGCCACGGCTACCACGCCACCACCGTGCCCATGATTGTCGCCGACTCCAACAGCTCGGTCGGCAGCTTTTACATCCACTTTCGCAACAAGGAAGATGTCTTCGCTGCCGTTCTGGAAGCCCTCGGCGAAAAGGTCTTCGAGATCATCCAAAGCTCCAAAACAAGCCAGCCCAACCCGCTGCTCGGCATCCCCTGCGCCGTCGAATCCCTCTTCCTTTTTCTCGCGGAAAACCCCGGCTCCGCGCGCATCCTCATCGTCGAATCCTCTGGCCTCAGCCCCCGCCTGGAGCAAATCCGCCGCGCCTGCCTTAGCCGTCAGGCCGAGCAGGTTCGCCATTCCTTCGAACAGGCCGCCCAGGCCATGCCCGACGCCATCTCCATCCCCGATCCGCCCATCGCCGCCCGCTGCCTGGTCGGTGCCGTCTTTGAATCCATCACCAGTTGGCTTGAACAAAGTCCCGCTGAGCGCGCCCCCGCCGCTGAGGTCGCCCGCGCCGTCGCCGACTACAACCTCCGCGCCCTCCGCCGCTGACCCGCGAGGGATGATACGTTTTGCGCTTTCGGCAATGGACGGCTCCACAGTCTATACTTTTCTCTATCGAATTTATTTCGAGAGGGAGTCCACCCATGTCTTCGTCGGCAGTTGCCTTTGCGCGAGAAAATCATCCCCGCTTTTTGAGTGAACTGAAGGATTTGCTGCGCATCCCTTCCATCTCCACGCTGCCGGAGAACAAGGGCGATTGCCGCCACGCCGCTGAGTTTCTAGCTGCTGAGTTGACCCGCATCGGCTTCGAGCACGCGCGGCTGATCGAAACCCAAGGCCACCCGCTGGTCTACGCCGACTGGCTGCTCGCCCCCGGTAAGCCCACCGCGCTTTTCTACGGTCATTATGATGTGCAGCCGACCGACCCCGATGACGAGTGGCTTTCGCCGCCTTTTGAGCCGGCTGAGCGGGACGGCAACCTTTATGGACGCGGCACCTGCGACGACAAGGGCCAGGTCTGGGCGCAGATCAAGGGTCTGGAGTCGCTGTTGGCCGCGACGGGCAAGTTGCCCATCAACGTGCGCGTTCTTCTCGAAGGCGACGAGGAGGTGGGAGGGGAGGGAATTGAGGCCTATGTCGCATCCAAGCCGCCGGAGCTGAAGTCGGACTTTGCTTTGGTCTCTGACACCGAGCTGTTTGCCCCCGGCCTGCCCACGCTTTGCGTAGGTCTGCGCGGCATGATCTATACCGAACTGGAGGTGCGCGGCGCAAAGACCGATCTGCACTCCGGAATGTACGGCGGCGCGGCGCCCAACCCCTTCATCGCGCTGGCGCAGATGCTGGCCCGCCTCAAGGACGAAGAGGGGCACATCCTGATCCCCGGCTTCTATGACGACATTATTCCTCCCAGCCCCGAAGAGCTGGCCGCTTGGGACAGCCTGCCCTTCGATGAGGAGCACTATCGCATCAGCGAAGTCGGTTCACGCACGCTGGTGGGTGAGGCCGGCTACACCGTCTTGGAGCGCACCTGGGCGCGGCCCACGCTGGATGTACATGGTATTCCGGGCGGCTTTACCGGCGTCGGCGCAAAAACGGTGATCCCTGCCAAGGCGCTGGCCAAAGTCTCCATGCGCCTGGTTCCCGGCATGACGCCCGCCAAGACTTTTGCGCTCTACAAGGCGTATGTCGAGAAGATCGCCCCGGTCGGCGTCGAGATCGAGGTGCGGTTGATCAACGCCGGAGACCCCTGCCTGATCCGCGTCGACAATCCCTACATCCAGGCGGCGACGCGCGCGCTCGAAGAGGTTTGGGGCCAAAAAACGGTCTTCATCCGCAGCGGCGGGTCGATTCCCATTGTTGGCGACTTCGACCGCCATCTCGGCATTCCCAGCGTCATGATGGGCTTCGGCCTCCCCGACGACAATATCCACGCCCCCAACGAAAAGTTCTGCCTCAAGAACTTCGAGCTGGGCATCGAATCGGTAGTGCGCTTCCTCGAAGAAGCTGGCAAATAGTCCGCCTCAATTCTGGGTGCCCCAGGTCTCGATTTTGAGACCTGGGATACCCTACTTCCTGATGTAAGATCACAATCAGGGGAACCGTTCTGATGGCAGAAATGAATATTTCTCAAGCTGAGGCGGATGCCTTGATTGGCGGGTAGCGCACCCAAAGTTTTTCGGAATCTTGACCTACCTGTAAAGGTGGGTGCCCCATCCATCCGCGTTCTTTGCGGATGGGTGGGAACCACGAGCCTCAACCCGCAGGCTTTTTCTGACCCCTGATCTCTGTCCTCAACTCACGCCGCGCATCTCACCGGCTCGACGCGAATCAGATTCTCGCGCTTCCGCGTCTGGGCAATTTCGTAGGCCGACTGCATCCGCATCAGCGTATCCATCTTCACGCCGAAGGCCTTCTCGATGCGCAGCGCCATCTCTCCCGACAAACCAGCCTTGCCGTTCAACAAGCTGGACAGTGTGGGCCGACTGACGCCCAGCGCCGCAGCCGCAGCCGTCACCGTCAATCCCGCTGGTTCCACAATCTCCGTCCGGATAAAATCCCCTGGATGGGGAGGATTATTCATGGGCATCGCGTGTTTCTCCTTCGTCCTAGTGGTAATCTTCCAAATTCACTTCGCGGATTTCGCGCTCGGCAGCATCGATGCGAAAGGTCAGCCGCAGATTGCCGGGTGGCGCACTCTAAGTTTTTCATACCTTAACCAAACAACAAAGTTGGGTGGCGGGTGGCACACCCTGAGTTTTTCGGAATCTTATACTTCCCATAAAGCTGGGTACCCCATCCATCCGCGTTCTTTACGGATGGGTGGGAACCGCGAACCTCAACCCACCGCTTTTTTCTTCAAGAACTTTGCAGAGAATTAGGCCCTGTTCATGCAAACTATGGATGAGAAGGAGAAAGATGAACAACAAGAAAAAGGGAGAAAGCCGCGTCCTCGGCAACAGTTTCCCCACAAAAGGCATACCCCCCCCGGGGGGTCCGTTCTCCTTCCCTTCGCTTTTATCCAGGAGTTGATGCACGAGCAAACGGCAAGGCGGGTGGTAAGCATTGTTTCCAAGGTTACGGAATTGTGTTCGGGGAAATTATAAGAGGATTTTCTCTATTGCTGCAGAGGAGGAATGCATCCCACCCTGGCCGCAAAAAACAAGAAAGCGACTAGGGTGGGGCACCCAGGATTCTATACCTGAATGGTTCAAGCTATGCTTGCCAGTTCCTAAGCGTGCTTGAGGATTTCCTGACCGAATTCAAGGGCCTCGCTGCGCTTCAGATTGTCATATTCGCCGCCACGGGAGACCAAGGCTTCGCGAATTGGAGAATCGAGAAGAGCAGCCGTGACGCGGCCAGGAAAGACATGGGCGGGAACATCTTTTGCTCCGCTAAAAGCCTGCAACTGATCGGTGACATACTTCTTCACCAATTCCGGTGTAATAGGCTTCTGTCCGTTTCCAGCGACGGCATAGAGAGCTTTGACTTTGTCCTTTAGCCATGTGGAATTGGCATCAAGGTACTGCTTGATTTCAGGCTTGATTTTTCCGGAACGGATGGACGATCCGATGATGATGTTGTCGTACTTCTTAAGATCTGGATTCTCGCGCAGATCGAATACATCTGCGATGCCGCCCAGACCTTCAGAAATCCAAACGCCTGCGTCGCGGGATGTGCCAGCCCAGGTGCCGTAGAGCACAGCCCATTTTTTGTCGGATGGTCTGGGATAATACTGAAGCGCTGAAGCCTTAGATGTCAGAGCCAATGCGCCAATGCCAGCTATTCCCATACCCAGTAACATTCTTCTTTCCATTGTTTTTCTCCTGTTTGGTTGCGGCATACTCTGCCAGGGTTTGGATTCAACAAACTCTTCTGCGTTTGGCAAACGATCTTGACCAAGTACACAGGGAGCATGTCAATTACAGATTGCAAATCAATGCTGCGAATCGTTTCCGTTGCTCACTTTTTTGGAGCTGCTGCTGGTCCCGGATAGCCGACCGCCTGCCCATAGAGCAAGTGCTGATCCGCAGTTAAATTCAAAGCCTTGCCGGCATCGCTGCCTATAGTCGCATAGAACCACGCGCCCAAACCCTCTGAGGCAGCAAATAAGTAAACGTTCTGGCCGATGAATCCAGTATCGACGCCATTGAACTTGTCCGTTTTGACATCGGCCACATAGGCAATGGTTACAGCAGCTGCTGCCTGCGCAGGTGAGCCAACTTTGCCGCGCGCATCGCCTGCCACGACGGGAACCAGCGTGTTGGCCACAGCGTCATAGGTGTAGACACCATCGGCAAGCAGAACATAGAGCTGAACCTCCTGCTTGTTTCTGGCCGAGGGCGCGGTGCGACCGTAGCCCGTTTTCACCTCGGGCGTGCGATTGATGCCGAAGGCCGCCCAAAGAAGATTGGAGAGCACTTGCGGCGGCAGGGGCTTGTCCGTGAACGAGCGGACAGTTTGACGTTCGGCGAGAGCCTGCAGAAGCGGCTTTCCGCCCGTGGTCTGCGGCTTGGGAAGCTGAATGGGCTTCAGATCCTGTGCGAACACGGCAGGCACGGCCAGCAGCACGCTCAACGCCAGCACGGCAGCCGAAATCCGACCAGAAACACGAATTGAAATGTGCATAATACTCCTCGAAGAATGCGGTTACACACACCATCTTCGCGGTGTGCGGGTTGAAGAAGAAGAAGAAAATAGATCGAGCGTTTCTCCTTTTACGTAATTCTGATGAAATTGTGAAAGGCTTCTGGCGAGCGCCGGATTAGTCTGGATCTCCAGTTCCATGCGGCTAGCCGCACAAGAAGGCAGGAGCTTTCGCGGATATTTCTTCCGCGAGAAGTTCAGGCAGATGCAAGCAGGAAATTAGAGGGAGTTACAACAGCGAAGGCGGGTACAGAATAATGTATAGATATGCATCGATTTGCGAAAGAACGCCAAGGCAAGAACGCTACTGCTGCGCTCGACAGTGCTGTGTCCCGCGGGTTCATTGAAAAGATATCGGTCTTCCATCGTTCCCCGGTCCTCCATTTCAGCCACAAACCTACAATTATGATCTTAGTGCACATTCTACACCACACCACGGCAAGGATTCATGTTAAATTGTCACGCAGCGGCCAAAGCGGCATTGGTCAGTGAGTCGCAGTGGAGACGGCATTCGGCAGCTTGTTCAATTTGTCCAGCGCGTTGATGACGATGCTGGGAGTCAACACCTCAGGAAGCAGACGCGGCTCACTCTCTCCCGGAATGTAGAGTACGTAGGCTGGAACCCCACTACGCCCCAGCGTCGTCAGCGCGCGAGTGATCGCTTCATCATGGCGTGTCCAGTCGGCACGTAGAAGAACCACGTTTGCGGAGTGGAAGGCCTGTTGCACCTGCGGCTGATTCAGAGCAACGCGCTCGTTGACCTGGCAACTCAGGCACCAGGCCGCGGTAAAGTCCACAAAAACTGGGCGGCCCTGGGATTGATAAGCCGCCTGGATTTGCGGCGACCACGGCTCCCAAGCACCGGCAGGTGCGGAATCCGCGCCCGTTTTTTCAGAGCGGCTCAGCGATTCGCTCGCGTCTCCAGCCACTTTTTGACCAATGATGGCCAGAGCAACGACTGCCAGCAGAATCAGGGCTGCAACCACCGTGGCCCAGCGCTTGGCCGGCCAGCGGCCCAGAAACCATCCTGCGACAGCCAACAGCAGGAAGCTGCCTAGAAGCGTCCAGAGAATATCTGCTCCATGCCCTTTCGCCGCCACCCATGACAGCCAGATCACCGTAACAAAAATCGGCACAGCGACGGCTTGGCGCAGCACCTCCATCCATGCGCCGGGCTTGGGTAGCCAGCGCGTCCAGGCCGGTTGCAGGGTGAGCGCCACATACGGTGCAGCCAGCCCCAGAGCCAGCGCCGTGAAGACGGCAAAGGTGACGGCCGCAGACTGAGACAGCGCGTAGCCAATAGCCGCTCCCATGAAGGGCGCAGTGCAGGGCGTAGCCACCACCACAGCCAGCACGCCGGTGAAGAAGCTGCCAGTGTAGCCGCTTTTCTGGGCCAGCGAATCGCCCGCGCTGGTCAGTGTGAGGCCTATCTCGAACTGACCAGCCAGCGAGAGGCCGAGAAAGAAGAGCAGCCCGGTAATCAGCGCCAGAAAGATCGGCGACTGGAACTGGAATCCCCAGCCGAGCGTTGCGCCCGCCGCGCGCAGCCCCAGCAGCACAGCCACCAGCGCCCAGAAGGAGACCAGAATCCCCGCGCCATAAACGAGGCCGTGCGCACGCAGATTGCTTCTCTCTTTATGACCAGAGTGGACCAGCGCTAGGCCCTTCAAGAACAGCACCGGGAAGACGCACGGCAGCAGGTTCAGAAGCAGGCCGCCGATAAAAGCCACTCCGGAGGTTCTCAAAAGCACCGCCCAGATAAACGATGGCGCAGCGGCTTGTCCAGCTTGTCCGGAGCCGGAAGACTTTGTCGCTGTGCCGGGCGTAGACGATGGAACTGCCGAAGCTGCTGCCGGTGTGGACGACGTGGGAGCGGTTACTGCTGCCGGGAGCGCAGTCAGTTCAAACGCCCTGCCGCCGGAAAGCTCCAGAACGCCCTTCAACTTTGCGGGATTGGCGGAAAGGCCGGCGTCTTTCTTGAGTTCGAGAATCAGGCCATTGGGAGTTGGCGTGAGCTTCTGCGGCGATGGATTGTCGATGATGTCCGGGTCGGCGGGAAAAAAGACCGCGCTCTTTTCTTGCTGGCCGGTTTCAACGGTGAGGCGAATGACATTTTTGGTGGTCTCAAAGACCGTATGAACCGCAGCGGGCAACGGGCGGGGAATGAGCTTCAAAAAACGATTGAAAAGCGGGTCGGTTAATGGCTGGGATGGATGCGCGTCAGGATCAACGTCTTTGATAATCTCCAACTCCGCGTTGCCGGGGATGCAGCTATCCGAGCAAACCAGCCAGCTCAACTTGGCGTGCAAGGTTGCAGGACCAGCTTTTACGCTTTTATCAACCCGGATCTTCAGAGGCAGAAGAACCTCATCCTCGTAGCCATAATCCATCAATGAACCGAGTTGCAGGCGGTGCGGAGCGGGAAACTCAAGCGCTCCCGATGTTATGCCGGAGGGTAGCTTCCAGCTTACATCTGGAGGAAATCCGGCGTCGCCTGCGTTCGTCCAGTAGATATGCCAGCCACGCTCCAGCTTGAAGTAGAATCCGGCATCGTTCAACGGTCTGTCAACGTATAACTTGTCGCGTGGAATCAGCAGCTCAATATGAACATGGGGGGCGTCCGCCGAGGATGCCGCAAATAATGGAAATCCCGTCGTAAAAAGGAACAAAACGGCTAGAATCAGGCGTAATATACGCATCGAAAAAAATCACTCCTTTGTTAGTAGATGCAGTTGGCTGCAATTTCTGTAGATCTTTCGCTGAGCTGACGCCATAGTTACTTGCAAAAGTACTGCGCAAGGCGTTTCGAACTTACAAAAGAGTCTTGAATTCCGACAAAAATACACTCACTTTGAAAGTTCAAAAAGATGAGTTGAAAGATGTACAACTTCTCCTCCCGCGCAGAACGCGGATCTTCAAAGCCAAGATTTCAAACTGGTGTAACTTCTGGGGCGGCAAGACGGTTCCAGCGGGGAGCGTGGCCGACAGAAAATATCCGTCTGAACGACAAACGCATCGAGTGTCAAATCTCCGCGATGACAAAAACTTGCGAGCCAACCTTGCCGACAAAATCTTTGGTGATCTACTCGGTCAAAGTGTACATCGAACGAGCCGGTTTCTTCTCCGGCTTAACGTTGCAGCCGCTCGGCCACCGGTGACAGGGGGATATTGCTCGGGCAGGGCAAGCGCGACAACCACGGTAATGACCGTGGCCATGGCCACAGAGAGCTGTGAGCGTATAGTCTTCTTCATGCGATCAGTCTCCTCACGGCCCAGTGGCCTGCCCAATACTCTGAATTCTATTCCAAAAAAGTCGTATTGGGCCACATTTGTGTTCTCCGTCACAGTGCGCTATGATGTTCATCACAGCGCAATTTGTATTTTTCACCCGACTATATGTCTATGACCAACGAATGCTTCCTGTCATCCCGCGCTTGTTGTTGTTTCGCATGGCATATGCTGGCGAAACGGATGACGCGTGTAAAACACGCTATTACGTCATAGGTTCCGAAACCCGGAACTGTGCGTAGAGACCCCGCTGACCAGCACCTTGGGAGCGGGTCTTTTTTTGTCTTGAAATAAGACTCGCTGACCGGCAGAACCGGAGCGGGTCTTTTTCGTTGGACGCGACTTGTCGCTCGTCCACAGAGAGTCTCCGTCTCCTGCCTCGAATAACACCACTGAACCATCAGAGACTATTCGATTCGAGATGCAATCGAAAAACTAGACGGAGAAAACTGTATGAAATTCATTTTTTGGAAGCCAGGTTTCCATACCCTTATCTTGACTTTGTTTTTGGCGTTGATCGGGGCGATTTCCCCTTCGATCCACGCGCAGAACAACTACGGCGCGGTTCGCGGACGCGTCACGGATGCTTCCGGCGCGGTGATTCCAGACGCCAACGTCATACTGACCAACGACGGAACGGAGATTGCCCGCACCACGCGCACCAACCAGTCAGGCGATTACTTCTTTACCGCGGTCGAACCGGGAACCTACACGGTAACCATCACGGCCAATAACTTCAAAAGAACCGAGCACAATGGAATCATCGTCGAACTCGAACAGACGGCTACTGTCGACGAAAAGCTGACTATAGGCGCGGCGGGCGAAACGGTCGAGGTGGTCGCCGGCTCCGAACCCCAGATCGACACGGCGACCGCCTCGGGTGGTGGAGTCATTACCGAAGATCTGGTCGAGGATTTGCCTAACATCGGGCGCAATCCATTTACAGTCAATAAACTGGAAAACAATGTGACGCCCACGGCCGACCCCAAGATGGTGCGTCTGGAAGATCAGAACGGCACCGATTCGCAGGCAATCTCCGGCGCTCCCATCGGCGCCAACGTCTTTGTAGTGGATGGCGTTCCCATCTCGACCTCGACTGGCGGCGTGAGCTTTATTCCCGCGCTCGAGGCCGTCGAGGCGGTGAAGGTACAAGCCAACACCTATGATGCGGAGCTGGGCAGAACCGGTGGCGGTGCCATTAATACCTCTCTGAAGTCTGGAACCAATAAATATCATGGGGTGCTCTACGGCGCCACGCGTCAAACCGGCTTGGCGGCCAACCAGTGGATCAACGACCACAACGGCATCGCCAAGCCGGATTACTCCCAATACCAGTATGCGGGCGCAATCGGCGGCAAGGTGCCCTTCACTGAGAGGTATCGCTACACGAAGAACACCTTCCTCTGGGCAACCGAAGAAGGCTACAGGCAGGCACAGCCAGTCGTCAGTTCGAACACGAATTACTATGTTCCGACGGCGGCGGAGCGCAACGGTGATTTCAGCGGAGACACGGGTTTCAAAATTTATGATCCGACGCAGCCCTTTACGGGCGGCAAGAGGACAGTCCAGGTTGACGCGCCAGTCAATGGCGTGCTGACAAACAACGTGATTCCATCCAGTTTGATCAACCCGATCGGCCAGTACATCGCGAACCTGTATCCGCAGCCAAACCAAAATACCGGTAATCTCTACAATTACGATGGAAAAAAGCCAAACTACTTCGGGGCGGATGACTTCAAGACCCGTGGTGATGAGTATGTCGGCAAACTGGACCATGAGTTTGCGCCTTGGTGGTTGGTCTCAGCTTCTTATGCGCACTCGGCGACACAGGAGCCAGGCGGAAATGTTCTCCATTCCATCGCCTCTGCCGGTGGCGTGCTGACGCGTTTCATCGACGCAACCGCTGTGCACAATACGTTTACGCTCAACCCCACCACGGTGCTGACCGTCGCTTACGGTTACAGCCGTTACTACTCGACTACGCCGCAGTACCTCAGTGGCATTCACGGGGTGAAAGCCTTTGACCAGGCAACAGGCTTTGGCGGTACTGGTTTTCCATCCGCCTATGTTGACCAGTTGCAGTCAAATACATTTCCCAGCATCACGCTATCCAGTTTGGCCGTCGGCGCTCCCTCGCTTGGCGGTGCCAACAGCGGACCGTCGATTCAAGCGCAGCATAACTTCGTTACCGTTATCACAAAGACGATCGGAAAGCAGAATCTGAAGGCCGGTTACGGCTTCCGCGACTTCCACAAGTTTGTCGCCTCCGCATCGGGGGCCAATGGCTCATTTACCTTCAGTGGGCAATACACCGACGCATCTGGCGCAACGTCAACCAACGGGCCAGAGTCGATTGCCGACCTGCTTCTTGGACTACCTTCCTCGGCCAGTGTCACAATCAATGCGCCGAAGATCGACCAATTCCTTCATTATCAGGCTTTTTTTGTTCAGGACGATATCCGCCTGACCAGCAAGTTGTCGATCAATGCCGGAGTGCGGTACGAGTATGAGCCAGGACAGCAGGAATCTGACAATCGCTATAACGTCGGATTCGATCCGAATATCGCGTACACATTTCCAGGGACCAATGGCGATGTGGCGGCGAAGGGCGCAATTGTCTTTGCCGGCGTGAATGGCTACCCCAAACAATCAGGCAGCTTGAGCCAAGAGAAGTTCAATCCCCGGGTCGGCGTCAGCTTTCAGGTTCGGCCGGACACGGTTGTTCATGGCGGTTTTGGAGTTTTCTACGCTGGAATCCCACTCTCGTCCGCTTCGACAGGATTTTCGCAAACAACAAGCTATGCTCCTAGCAATACAACGTCAGCTTTGGCGAGCGGTCAAACTGGCGCAAATGCTTGGTTTTCCAATCCCTTCAACTCGACGCTTCTGCAGCCGTCAGGAACCTCACTGGGAAATCTGACGGGCGTGGGACAATCCATCACGGTTCCCGCCTCTCATCTGTACTACCCGCTGGTTCAGCAGTATTCCTTCGATGTGGAAAAGCAGCTTCCAGATAACTTTGTCGTCAAGCTCGGTTATGTCGGAGCGCATGCGCGAAACATCCAGCTTCCGATCAATATCAACCAGGTTCCCGACAATGTTTTAGGTTCGTATGCGCCTGGGGGTCTGAATGCAGGTACAAACCTGTCGACCCCGGTGACCAACCCTTACTACACAACGAAAATCGGCACCTATCCCACTACCGGCATCATCGCGGCAAAAAAAGTGGCGTTGGCTCAAACTCTGTTGCCCTTTCCGCAATTTGGCTCTATTTCCGAGAATGAAAGTGTTGGGCACAGCAGGTATAACGCGTTTGACGTGAAGGTACAGAAGCGGCTCAGCTTCGGACTAACCGCTCTGATTGCCTACACCTGGTCGTCCAACTGGGACAACCTGTATGGGGCTCAGGTCTCTGGGTTGAACCAAACCAATCCCAATCCATCCGCTCCCCAGGATAACTACAATCCGAATGGAGAGTATTCGCGGGCGACCAATGACACACCGGACCGGCTGACCTTTGCAGTTACATACGAACTGCCAGTTGGACATGGGAAAAAATTCCTGGGAAATTCAAACCGTATCGCTGACGCCGTTGTCGGCGGGTGGAAGGTCAACGATGTAACAACCCTTCAAAGTGGCGGCCCGCAGCCGGTTATTCAGACGGATCTCAGCTCTGGAAAATTTGGAACCACTGGTGTAGGCGGATCGAGTCAGCGTCCCAATCTGGTTTCAGGAGTCGATCCATGCTACTCCGGTTCACCGCAAAGCCGTCTAGGTGGCGGTAACGGTGCCAAACCGTATTTCAACCTGAATGCGTTCACGCCCGCGCTTCCTTACACTTACGGCAATGCCCCTCGCACGCTGGCTTGCAAGGGCCCCGGATACTCGAACTCCGATCTCGCGCTCACCAAGAACTTCAAATTCAAACGCGGAGTCAATTTTGAGTTCCGCGCGGAAGCGCTGAATGCCTTTAACAAGCCTGAGTTTTCACAGGCGGGAAACACGCTCACCTTTAGCAGCACCAGTCTTACGTCGGCAACCTTCACCGATCCCACCACCAATGCCACAACCGGCGCAATCACATCGCAGCTAGGATTTTCACGCATTATCCAAGTCGGCGGCCGGCTATCCTTCTGACCGCGTAACTATGCTGGTAATCCCCGGTGAAACTAGTTTCTGGAAGTAACTGGGGATTGCATTTACAAAGAATCAGCAAGAACGGCAACTCACTGACATCAACCAAAGAAGGAGCAATACGATGAGAGCATTTACGAAAGCAGCCGTACGCGCGGTGACGTTCGTTGTTCTTGGCGCGTCTGTTGCAGTAGCACAGTCAACAAATACAGCCTTGGTGATCGACGGACGCTGGGACGCCACTATTACCACCCAGGGAACAGTGATCCCCTTCCGGCTCGACATCGCCGGTTCAGGTCCGGCGTTGAAGGGCATTCTCTTCGACGGCACCAGACCGAACGACGGCACCAGCAGCGTAACCTTTGAAAACAACAAGCTCACCCTGAAGCTCGATCAATACCTGACCACGATCTCGGCCACGCTGCAGGACGGAAAACTAACCGGCTATCTTGTTACTGAACGGGATTCGAACGCCAAGAAAGTGGTCAAGGCTGGCGCCACGAACGCCGATGCAAACGCCACTGAAATCGAACGACTGCAGAAGGTCGAGTTTGGCGAAAACCCCTACGGCAGCTCGGCATTTCAGGCCGTCCGTCATGTGGATACAGCAGAGGCAGCACTGGCCGATGTACCGCAAATTGGTGGTTCATGGATCATTCCGCTCAGTTCTCTGTCGATCAAGGGCGAGAGTGCATTTCGTTTCATCGTCAAGCAGCAAGGAGCCTACGTAGAGGCGTCCATTCTTCGTGTTGACGGTGACACCGGTGCTTACTCGGGAACTTACAAGGATGGGAAATGGTTGCTGAGCCATTTTGATGGCGGGCGTCCTGGTGTCATTGAAGTGACATTGCAAAAAGACGGCTCGCTCGAAATTGGGCAGCTCGGCGGCATAGCAAGAAAGACGCCAGCTACTAAGGAGGGCAACAGCCCCGACGCGGCCAGCGATGTGGCCAATGTGCAGACCAGTGGTCGTTACTCCCGCACACTGGTTGCGTACCGCCCTGAAGTGGAAAAGGCCAAGGGACTTCCCCAGCCCGACGACTATCAGACTCACACAGGCATTCGCGACCCGGACGAAGTCTTCAAGTTTTCCTTCCCCAACGATCACGGAAAGCTCGTGTCCAGCGACGATCCACAGTTCAAGGGCAAGGTTGTAATTGCCATGGTAACTGGAACTTGGTGCGCCAACTGCCACGATGAAGCGCAATATCTGGTCCAACTGTACAGCAAGTATCACAGCAAGGGACTTGAGATTGTCGCTCTCGATTTCGAGGAGCCGGCTCAGGTGAACAGTCTGGCACGCGAACAGGCCTTCGTGAAGCACTACGGAGTCAAGTACAACTATCTGATCGCTGGAACCACGGCGGAAGTGTGGGAGAAGATTCCGTACTTTACCAACCTCAATAGCTGGCCGACGATTATCTTTGTCGGTCGTGACGGAAAAGTAAAGGCGACTCATACCGGCTTTGCTTCTCCGGCTAGCGGCGAGTTCTACAACCAACTGAAGGCGGAGTTCGAATCGAATGTCGAAAATCTGCTTGCCGATAAACCCGTTCAATCCCTGCAGGATCTGGCTGCCGCCGGAGTGGTATCTGCTCGGGCAGGGCAGTAAAACCATTTTCGATGGGATGTGAAGGCAGGATTTGCCCGTTGGAGAAATTGTATTCAACGGGCAAGCCCGGCCAGATTTTTGTCTACAGCAACAACGCGGATCACAGCCTGAAGCGTCACTGAAATCATGGATGGAAATGCCGGATTAAGTGATGCATAGCAGCATTCCTTGAAATACTCGGGGATAGCTTTAACATCTGAATTGGCAGGGGCAGTAACTCACTGGCGCCAATCAGAGAGGGAGTAACACGATGAGAGCATTTACGAAAATGGCAGGGCGCGCGGTAGCTTTCGCAATTATAGGCGCGTCCATTGCGGCGGCACAGTCAACGAATACGGCACAAGCGGTTGATGGACGCTGGGATGCCAGTCTTGTCAGTCAGGGACAAGTAATTCCATTTCGGCTTGACATCGCCGGATCGGGTCCGACGTTGAAAGGTATTTTTTACGACGGGAAAAGGCCGAATGACGGCACCAGCAGCGCAACCTTTGAGGATAACAAGCTAGTCCTGAAGCTTGATCAATACCAGACAGTCATTACGGCAACCTTGCAAGACGGAAAACTAACTGGGGAAGTCAGCATTGTGCGGCCCTCGCTTGCCAAATCGGCCAAGCCAGATGCGGCAGCCGCCGACGCAAACCTCTCCGACGCAGAACGGCTGAAGAGAATTGAGTTTACGGGAAATCCATTTGGAGCCTCGGCATTTCAGGCTGTGCGCCACGTGGACACGCCAGAAGTCTCGGCGGCCGATCTGCCGCAGATTGGCGGTTCATGGATCATTCCGTTGAGCGCTCCATCCGCCAAGGGCGAGAATGCGTTTCGTTTCATCGTCGAGCAGGAAGGTGCTTATGTCGAGGCGTCCATTCTGCGCGTCGATGGCGATACGGGTTCTTACTCAGGATATTACAAGGATGGAAAATGGGTGCTGAGTCACTATGATGGCGGGCGTCCGGGAGTGATTGAAGTCTCTGTAGCAAAAGATGGCTCGCTCGAAATCATCCAGGAAACAAGCGTTCCGAGAAAAAAGCCCGCAGCTCAAGGTTCCGGCAATTCTACAGCGGGCGGCGATGTAGCCAGTCTTCCGGTGAGTGGCCGTTATGCCTCCAAGCTGATCGCATATCGCTCCGAGGTGGCAAAGGCCAAGGGGCTTCCCGAGCCTGATAACTACCAGACTCACACAGGCATTCGCGATCCGAACGAAGTCTTCAAATTCTCCTTTCCTAACGATCGTGGAAAGCTGATATCGAGCGACGATCCACAGTTCAAGGGTAAGGTTGTGATTGCCATGGTTACCGGAACCTGGTGCCCGAACTGCCACGATGAAGCGCAATACCTGGTCAAACTGTACGCCAAGTATCACAGCAAGGGGTTGGAGATTGTTGCTCTCGACTTTGAGGAGCCGTCTCAACTGAAAAGTCTGGAGCGTGAACAGGCCTTCGTGAAGCATTACGGAGTCAAGTACGACTATCTGATTGCTGGCACCACGGCTGAATTGTGGGATAAGATTCCTCAGTTCACTAACCTCAATAGCTGGCCAACAATCATCTTCATTGGTCGTGACGGAAAGGTGAAGGCGACTCATACCGGCTTTGCTTCTCCGGCCAGCGGAGAATTCTACAACCAACTGGCGGCCGAGTTTGAATCAAATGTCGAAAAGCTGCTCGCCGAAAAGCCGTTGCAGAATGTAGCCGAAGCTCGCGATCTGCCCGCCAAGGCAGGACAGTAAATCAACACGGATTGCTCGCCGGAAATCCATTCCCGGTGGGCAGTCCAAAACAGATTTAAAAAAGACATTCGCAAAGATGTATTTGATTTGATGATAGGTGCTTGGGGAGAAATTGCAATGAAAATGAAGAATAATGTCATGGCGGCTCTCGCGGTTCTGGCGTTGCTGCCGACCTTGGGGTTTAAGCCGAAGTCGGCGGAGTACTTTGGGGCGGACATTATTGTGACATCTGCGCCGGTTTATCAGCCGCTGGCAGCTTTGCGCGGCGAGGAGCGCTTCCCCAAGGGCGCGCAGTTGCTTCTGTTGCATCAAGGCGTAGCTCATTCACTTCTTCCTGGATTTGCAGCCTCTGCTGATGCCAATGTTTCCTTTGATGGCAGCAGAGTGCTTTTTGCTGGCAAGCAGAACGCTGGCGACCCATGGCAAGTATGGGAACTGACGCTTGCCGATCACTCCGTGCGTAAACTTATTGGTGGCACAGATGACGTGATTCGCCCGTTCTATCTTCCCTTCGGTCGGTTGGTTTATGCACACCGTTCTGCGCATGGCTTTCAGTTGGAAGCGGCAGGCAAGGATGCAAAAGAAGCGCTTGATCCGATTGATGCGCTTGCCGGTTCAACCGTACTGCCAATCTCGCATTTGCCCGTCAGCATCATTCCCGACGATGTTTTGCAGGATGGACGCATCCTGTTCGAGTCAAGCTTTCCACTAGGTACAGATTCTTCTTCAGAAGAGTATTTGGTGTATTCCGATGGTTCAGGCGTTGAATCGTATCGCTGCGATCACAATGCTGTGGGTTCAAATGGCCGATGGGGCGGTCACCAGTTAGCCTCAGGCGACGTGGTATTTACTCACGGCTCTGCGCTGGCGCGATTCACTTCGCCGCTTGCCCACGAGGCGGCCATCGCTGCCCCGCAAGCCGACTATGCGGGTGCGCTTGCCGAGACAGACGATGGAAAATGGTTGCTGAGCGCGCGTGCCAATGCCGATTCGCACTATAGTTTGAAGTTATGGAATCCCGGAGACAAAGCGCTGGAGACTTTGCTGGATAATAATGCCGAAGATATTGTCGAGCCGGTTTTGGTTGCGCCGCACGCCAGGCCCAAGCGTCATCCATCCGCGCTGCACAATTGGCGCTATGCTAATCTGCTGGCTCTCGATGCGCGCGAATCGCGCGACGAGAATTTGAAGGTTACGCCCTCTGCTGTTCAGTTAGAGACTCTGGACTCTGCGGGCAAAATAACCGTCACGGGCAAGGCGAGAGTTGAACCCGATGGTTCGTTTTTCGTGAAGGCTCCGGCGGACAAGCCGATACGTTTTGCCCTGCTGGATCAGAATGGTGCCGTTCTGCGCCAGGAACATGGATGGTTCTGGATTCGCAGCGGCGAACAGCGTATCTGCGTGGGTTGCCATACGGGGCCAGAGCACGCCGCCTCCAATCGCGTGCCGGCCGTGCTGTTGCGCTCCACCATCCCCGTTGATCTATCTGAAGTTCATCCCATGGCCAACACACTGCGCACCGCGCCTGGAGACAACTAACGAACAGAGGGTTTCATTTTTTGTCGGCTATGAGCAAACAACAAGTCGTTCGTCAAGGAGTTGAAATGAATAGGCGCATCCAAATTAGTTTAGGATTCAGGGTCATCGTTATTGCCGTCATGGTCTCGCTTTTGAGTACGCTTGCCGCGCTGCGCTCGGTGCGTGCGGATGCGGAATTGAAGAACGTCACGTACGCATCTCCGCTAGAGGTGCTGTTTTCTCCCGATGGTGCGCGCCTCTATGTGCTCTGCCAGCAAAGCAATGAAGTGCGAGTTTTGGATGCCACGAATCATGCGGTTATCAAGAACATTGCAGTCGGTCGCGTTCCGCGCGGGTTCTCGCTATCTTCATTCGGCGACCGGCTGTTTGTGGCTAACTCGTGGGACGATACTCTCTCGGTAATTGATACATCCAAGCTGGCAGTGGCGGCAACCTGGCCCGTGGGTGCGGAGCCATCCAGTGTAGTTGAAGATAAAGCAAACAAGTATGTGTTTGTGGCCAATCGCATCAGCGGCGATGTAGCTGTACTCAATGCTCAAACGGGTGCGGAAGAAAAGCGCATTTCGGCTGGACGCGGAGCTAGTTATCTCACGATCTCCCCGGATGGCACCCGTGTCTACGTCTCGCATATCTATCCAAATATCAATTTATCCGCGCCAAGGACAGGACGGGAAAATCGTACTCCGGCTGAATCGGAGATTACCGTGATAGACTCGGCAAAGCTTGCCGTCATTGATCGTCTTCCCCTGCATGACATCGCGGGCGTCTTTCATATCGCTCTTTCAGCGGATGGCCGTTTGGGCGTGGCGGCTGAGCTGCATCCAAAAAATCTTGTGCCGCTGGCGCACCTCGAACACGGCGGAGCCTTTGCCGATACGATTACCTTGTTTGGTGAAGACGTTGGCGCGCCGGTCGAGCTTCCACTGGATGAATTGGAGCGCTATGCTTCGCAGCCTTTCGGCATTGCGATTGCACCAAATAAATCGCGGATATACGTCACCAACAGCGGCTCAGAGATCGTAACGGTCATCGACGTGCAGCGGCTTCTTGGTTATATTCATGCTCATCCCGGACCCTATTTTCAGGATCTATCCGCCAGCTCTAACTATGTAATTGCGCGCATTCCCGTTGGACTGAATCCACGCGGTGTGGCGCTGAGCGGCGATGGACGCAAGCTGATTGTCTCCAACCGGCTTGACGATACGCTGAGCGTAATCGACACGGGTTCCAATCGCGTGGCCTCCACCATCACACTCGATGGACCGAAAACCATCTCTACATTGCGTCACGGAGAACAAACATTCTATACCGCGCGATATTCATTCCAGGGGCAGATTGGTTGCTCCAGTTGCCACATCGATTCCACCTTTGATGGAATTACCTGGGATCTGGAACCGGATGGATTTGGTCGGGATGTTGTGGATAACCGCATCCTAGAAGATGTCAAGGGTACGGAACCATATAAGTGGAATGGAAACAACCCAAGCCTTGCCGTCGAGTGCGGGCCAAGGACAGAAAAGTACTTCTGGCGTTCGGAGAATTACGACGAGAAGACGCTGACAGATCTCGCCGTTTATATTCGTAATCTGCCTCCACGGCCCAACCGTTTCATTCAAAAAGATGGCACATTGACCTCAGCGCAGGAACGCGGCCGGGTGCTGTTCGAGCGAACTGAGGACAAGCTTGGTAATCCGATTGAAGAGGTCAACCGGTGCTCTCATTGCCACAGCGGACCCAAAGGCACGGACCAGAAGTCCTTCGATGTGGGAACGACCAAGAATACCGACAACGTTGGTCCTTTTGACACACCGCAGTTGACCAATATTGCGCTGACCGCACCCTATCTTCACGATGGTTCTGCGCGCAGCCTTGAAGAGATTTGGACGATTTACAATCAGAACGATGAGCATGGGAGAACCAATGATCTGTCCAAGGATGATTTGAACGACCTGATTGAATACCTGAAGACACGATAGTGAAAATTTCCGCCTCGAAGCGTTGGCTTTTGTGGTGACAGGGGATGAATAGAATGAGAGAAGGCTTGTCGTTTGCTATTCACGTGATTCGCGGACCTGATTTATCGCGATGTATGGACAAATGTACAGTTGCGGAGCGAATCGAATCCAGTTCTGTACCCATGCGGGATCAGGACTCCGTGCAAATCCGTGCGGCGCGGATAGGGCGAAAGAGATAGCCAACGCCTTTTTGAGTCGCGTTGATCGGCAATCATAGCAAAAACACATAGGTCATTTTTCACAAATTCGGGGGAGGGAATACTCCACCCGACCTGTGAAAAACACCAATAGGAAGCGAGCATACCATGAGTCAATCTCTATATGAGTCACTACAAGAAGATGTAATCACCCTTGACCCCAACGGCGCGCCGATTCAATTCATCAGCGCGCGCCGCAGTGGATCAGATGAGCTGGCGATCTTGGAGGACATTTCTCCACGCTCGGGCGTAAATACCGCCCAAATTGTCTTCGGCGGAAACAGTTTCCAGAAGCAGGCAGAGGCGCGTTTTGGCAAGCCGGAGTGGCCTCTGCTTTGGCTTCAGGGAGATGTTAGCCCGGGAACGCAGATATCCGGTGCGCAGACATTTGTAATCAATGAGGCCACAGTTCGGCCCATAAAACTGGACGGGCGTGTTGTCGGAAGTTACTGGGAAGATGACGACGCCGAATACAGCCTGCTGGCCGGCATTTTGCCTCTCAACTTGAATGCAACTCCAGGGGAGCAGACGACTAGCAGCTTTGAGCAGATTGAGACGGCGCTGAGCAAGGTGGGCCTAGATTTCTCGCATGTTGTGCGTACCTGGTTCTATCTGGACAAACTGCTCGACTGGTACGAAGAATTCAATGGGTCGCGAACGAACTTCTTTGAGAGCCGCGGCGTCTTTGATCGCCTTATTCCAGCCAGCACAGGCATCGGCGCATCAAACCCCGCCGGAGCAGCACTAACTTCAGGAGCGCTGGCAATCCGGCCCAAGCATGACCGGGTCGTAATTCGCGAAGTCGCATCTCCGCTGCAATGCGCGGCTACGGAATATCGCAGCTCCTTTGCCCGTGCTGTGGAAGTAACTTCCCCCGAACGTCGTTACCTTACCATCTCCGGTACAGCCAGCATCGCGCCCGGTGGTGAAACCTTGTATGAGGGCGATGTGGTCAAGCAGATTCATTTGACCCTCGATGTGGTCGAGGCGATTCTTAATTCTCGTGGATATAAGTGGGCTAACACGGTTCGTGCCATCGGGTACTTCCGCGACATCAACGACCTTCCCATCTTTGATGTTATTCTCAAGGAGCGTGGAATCGCCCCGCTGCCGCTTGCGCCTGCTCACACGATTGTCTGCCGGGATGATCTGCTCTTTGAGATCGAACTCGACGCTATCGTCGCAGGTGATCAAGAGTAAAGCAAGCAGCAGAGCCTTGATTTCGTGCGTCGGAAAATGTGAAGTTACATAGCTCCTGCCGGCGGCTTTATCTATGAAAGCCACCGGTATAAGGGGCTAAGACGAGAGCGTGCGGTCATTGCGTGTAATTTTCCAAGCCTTCAATCCAAGTTTTCAAGATGAGGGTAGAATTGTTTTGACAAGGCACCTGTTTCTATGCGAATATATCTCTATGCAGATGACTCCCATGACGGCTTGTTGTTCGCCAAGCATATCAGCTGGCGAATGGGGGGAGATGCATCAATAGTTAGTTGACTCGGATCGTGCGTGATTCGCGTCTTTTTGGCCTACCCGCCCGCTTGCCAGCTTTGCTGGGGCGGGATTTTATTTTGCTCCTAGCAATGTAAGCCAGTTGAAAGACTCATGTCTGCCGCCCGGAGCAAGAATCATTTCCAGAAAGTGAAATATACCGTGGCCAATATCAACCATTCCTATACCGATAAGGAGAAAATCTGATGAGACTGATCAATCGTTTCTTGTTTCTGCTTCTGCTCACATCCTCGGCCGCTGCGCAGGGCATCACTGGCCTTTGGGATGGAACTGCAAAAGTCAGCGACACATTAACAGTACCGGTGCATCTTGAGCTTTCCGGCTCCGGAAACAGTGTGGAGGGAGCATTTATCAATGGCTCTCAGCGTACACCTTCCACCGAAGGCCAGGCCAGCGGAGACTCGCTCTCGCTGAAGTTTGCGCAGTATGATCTCACGCTGCAGGCAACTCTGAAGGATGGTGTCCTCAGTGGAACCTATAGTAAGAATGGCGGAGGCTTCTCATATCCATTGGAACTCAAGCCTTCTGTTGAGCAGAAAGCCTCTGGGGCCAAAGTCCCGAGTATCTCAGGAGTGTGGATTATTCCAACCGAGAGCGCCAAAGGTGAACATGCCTTCCGTCTGGTGGTGACACAAAAAGGCGATAATGTTTACGCAACAATTCTTCGCGTGGATGGAGACACGGGCACACTCGCCGGCTCATATCGGGATGGTAAGTTTGTGCTGAATCATTTCAGTGATGTCCGGGCGGACATTCTTGAGATTACGCCCGCCGCCGATGGTTCGCTCGATCTTTCTTTGATTGGCACGCATACCCATATTGGGGACGAAGGCCAGCCTGCAAAACTTACCGCATACAAGGCATCGAGTTCAAAGGCTAAGAATTTACCTCAGCCCGACGACTTCAGCGCGCACACTTCCGTAAAAGACCCGCAACAGCCCTTTCAGTTCAGCTTTCCGGACGTAAATGGCAAGTTGGTCTCCAATACAGATCCTCAATTCAAGAATAAAGTTATTGTAGTGAATGTTACCGGAAGCTGGTGCCCGAATTGCCACGATGAGGCTCCCTTCCTTGCCTCACTCTACAGCAAGTATCACGCGCGAGGATTAGAAATTGTTGCGCTCGATTTTGAGGATCCTTCGCAAGTGAAAACGCTCACGCGCCTGCGCGCCTTCATCAAGACTTACGGGATCGATTACAATTATCTGGTCGCTGGAGAACAGAAGGATATACACAAAAATGTGCCGCAAGCCGAGAATCTGAACGCTTGGCCAACGACGTTCTTCATCGGCAAAGATGGCCTTGTTCAAGCGGTCGAGACAGGATTCACTTCACCGGGCAGCGCGGAATTTGACCGTGAAGTGAAAGCCAAATATGTTGCCAACATCGAGAAGTTGCTGTCGGAGAAAACCCAAATAGCCAGAAGATGACCTTCGGTTATCGACAGCCAATGCGAAGAGTTTTCAGGAAGGGAGAAGGTTATGGAGTTTTTTCAAAAAACAATTTATTGCATCCAGCTTGTCCCCATGACGCATTGTTGTCTGTCTAGCACTATCTGCTGGCAAATGGGAAGATGCATGAATAGTTAACAGACACGCGTCGTCTGTGATGCGAACTGTTATCGATATGCCGCCCGCTGCCAGCCCTGCTGGAGCGTTTTTTTGTTTGATCGCGCGCCCCGCAGATCGTCAAGCATCCACTTAACAATCTGGATTCACGATGCGCTTTCTGACCGCGAAATGCGCCGTGGAGCAAACCAACGATTCGTAACCACAAAGGAGCTTTCCAAATGAGGAATTTGAGTCGATTTCTAGTACTGCTTCTTCTCGCATCCACAGCCGTTGCGCAAGGCATTTCCGGCAGATGGGATGGCACCGCAAAGGTAAGCGATACGCTGACGGTTCCTGTGCATCTCGAAATCACTGGTTCTGCCAATCACGTAGAGGGTGCATTTCTCAATGGGCCACAGCGTTCTGTCTCTTCGGAGGGCAGCATCAGAGGTAATGCCATTACTCTGAAGTATGCGCAATTCGATGTTATCTTTCAGGCAACATTGCAGGATGGTGTCTTGAAGGGGACTTATAGCAAGAATGGCGGCTTTTCCTATCCTTTGGAACTCCAGCCGCATGCGCTTCCACAACCCGATGCCCAAGCTCCCATCATCCAGGGCGTTTGGATTATTCCGACCGAAAGCCCAAAAGGTGAGCATGCCTTCCGCCTGATTGTGAATCAATACCTCTCCAATGCATACGCCACGATTCTCCGCGTTGACGGCGACACAGGTGTTCTCGCCGGCACTTTCAAGGATGGAAAATATACATTGAGCCATTTTGGCGATTTGCGCGCTTCCATTCTTGAAATTGCGCTTGCCGACGCTGGATCGCTGGATCTTACGCTCTATGGCGGGCATGGTCGTGCAGGATCGGATGGACAACCTACCAAGTTCAAAGCATATCGTCCGGAGGACGCAAAGGCCAAAAATATTCCTGACCCCGACGATTTCAGCACGCATACTTCGGTCAAGGATTCCAGTCAGCCTTTTCAATTCAGCTTTCCCGACGTGAATGGCAAGTTAGTATCCAATACAGATGCTCGATTCAAAAACAAGGTAGTGCTGGTGAATGTCACAGGCAGTTGGTGCCCGAACTGCCATGACGAGGCCCCCTATCTTGCTGAACTCTATCGCAAGTATCACGCTCGCGGAGTGGAAATTGTAGCTCTCGATTTTGAAGACCCGGCGCAGATTCAAACCCTTACGCGCCTGCACTCCTTCATCAAGAAATACGGCATCGAATACACATACCTGGTGGCTGGGGAGCAGAAGGAAGTCCACGACAAATTGCCCCAGGCGGTGAATCTGAATGCATGGCCGACAACGTTCTTTATCGGCAAAGACGGCCTTGTTCATGCTGTCGAGACAGGGTTCACATCGCTGGCCAGCGGGTCTTTTGATCACGACGTCAAGGCAAAATATGTGACCAACATCGAAAAACTGCTGGCAGAAAATGCGCACGCCGCAGGCAATTGATTCTCAACCATATACTGAAGCACGCACGAAGTTGAAGGCACGTTACATCTCAACGGGAATACTGGAGATCACGAATATTTTCTCCAATAAAAACTTCTTCGTTGAGGCGTAATCACTAACGGCGGACTCCTCTGCGCAAGCATGGTGAGTCCGCTTGTTCTTTGTCTGAACCACTTGGCGATCGAAGAATGAAAAGAACGTTGTTCTTCTGTATAATTGGAGTATTGCAGGGCAAATTCGTCCAGAGCATGGGATGGTAATATTTGTCTTTTTCATGAGGTGCCAGTGAAAGTTACACGCCGGGATTTTCTGAGTTATTGTGTTGGATCCGCCGCAGCGCTGGGGTTGGTGAGCGTATTGGCCCCGCTGGAGAAAGAACTGGCTTCGTCAGGCGGAATACCAATCATTTGGCTGAAGGGCGCGTGCTGCTCGGGATGCACGGTTTCACTTGCCAATCGCATTTCCAAATCTGCGCCTGTGGACGTTGCGGATCTGCTTATTCATACCATCGATCTTGTCTATCATCCCGTGCTCATGGGAGCGGCTGGGGAATCTGCCGTGCAGCAGCTTTTAAATGCCACTTCCGGCAAGTTCATTCTGGCAGTTGAAGGTGGCATTCCCACGCTCTTCAATGGCAAAACATGCACCGTTTATACCCATAATGGCGTTGACGTAACTGCGCTGGAAGCTGTCAAACAACTCGCCCCAAGAGCCGCTTATGTGCTCTCCATTGGTTCCTGCGCTTCCTTCGGCGGGCTATCCGGCGCCCATCCCAATCCAACGCAAATCGAGGGTGTTAGCGAGGCCGCTGGTGTATCCACCATCAACATACCAGGTTGCCCGCCGCATCCTGATTGGATTGTCTGGACTATCGCGCAACTGCTTGCCGGGCAGGTTCCCGCCCTAGATACCCAGCATCGTCCGACTGAGATTTATGGCAGCACGGTTCATAGTAAGTGCTCACGTCGACTTAAACCCTGGGCCACTTCTCTTAGTTCGACTGGTCTTTGCAACATGAACCTGGGCTGCAAGGGACCTAAGACCCGCGCCGATTGTCCCACGCGATTGTGGAATAACGAGACGAATTGGTGCGTGGGTACGATTTCAAGTACCGGCAATGGGGCTGATTCACTCTGCATTGGCTGCACGGAGAGTGGTTTCCCTGATAAGTTTGCACCCCTGTTTAGCACCATGGGATCAACACCGTCTGATCATGAAGTGCTTAGCGAGGCGACCTGCATGAGTTGCCATGCGGAGGGAAGACCCGATTAGTCAAATTCGCCAGCTAGCCTATCGCCCCTGAATACGGATGCAGCAAGGATCGTACGGTCGGACCGTCTCAATCAATCACACTGAAGGTATGGATATCTCGTAATGGCAAAAATAACAATCATTGATCCTTTAACCCGCGTTGAAGGACACTTGAAAGTTCAAGTTACCATTGATACCGTCAAAGGTAAACAACAGGTAACTGACGCTCTTTGCACCGGAACCCAGTTCCGGGGCTTTGAAAGAATCCTGGTAGGGAGAGACACCAAAGACGCGCCCTACATTACGCAGCGCATCTGCGGCGTCTGCCCGGTTTCACACACCATCGCTGCGTGCATGGCAATTGAGCAAGCTGCGGGCGTTACCGTTCCCGCCAATGCACGCATCCTGCGCAACCTGGTGCTTGGCGCTAACTTCATCCAGTCGCACCTGCTGCACTTTTATTTCTTGTCTGTGCTTGATTACATTACTCCGCCAGCCTCCGCGCCTTGGGCGGGTAACTGGAACATAGACTTGATGCGCAGCCCGGCGATGCAGCAGATCTCGACCAACTTTATTTCCGCAGTTGCCATGCGGCGTGAGGCGCATGAAATGGCGGCTATCTTCGCAGGTAGAATGCCGGGACTTACCGCCATCCAGGCCGGCGGTTTCACCACCAAGCCAAACGCAGCCATCATCGGAAAATTTACTGATTATCTGAAAAAACAGATTGAATTTATTAACGGCAGCTATATACCGGACGCGCAGTTACTTTCCAGCAAATACAGTGATTACCACCATATTGGACGCGGCCCCGGTAACTTGATTGCTTTCGGCGGCTTCGAGCTGGATGATACTTCCAATCCAGAGCGCCTCTTCAAGCGCGGTTTAGTCTATGGCTCGAAACCCGCATCCGTGGAAAGTCTTTCCACCGCAAATATTACTGAGATGGTTACTAATTCCTGGTATGACGACTCAACCAACAACGCCAACCCTGCGGTCGGCAAAACGGAAATGGTCGATCCCGCGACCAAGCCAGCCGCATACTCCTGGCTCAAGTCTCCGCGCTACAGCAATCATGCGTGCGAAGGCGGACCTCTGGCGCGGATGTGGGTCAATGGCGATTATCGCGTTGGCGTCTCAGTGATGGATCGTCACGTAGCGCGCGCATACGAGGCGAAAAAAATCGCTGGAGAAATGCTCATTTGGCTTAAACAGCTCAAGGAGGGTGCGCCGGATTATGTTCCTTGTGTTACACCTTTCGATAAAGCGGGTGAAGGATTGACCGAATCGTCTCGCGGCGCTCTCGGCCATTGGCTTACCACCGCTTCCAACGCAAACAAAGCTCCCAACGGCATGGCAGCTATTGCCAATTATCAAGTTATAACTCCAACCTGCTGGAATGCCTCACCCAAAGACACAAATGGCGTTCACGGACCCATGGAGCAAGCGCTGATCGGCACTCCTGTTTCTAACTCAGAGCAACCTATCGAGGTGCTTCGCGTGGTTCACTCCTTCGATCCCTGCATGTCGTGCGCAGTGCATGTTATGCATCCGGATGGAACGCCGTTGACCCTCTTTAACGCTCAACCTACATTTTAATGATGAACACATTGATTCTCGGCATCGGCAATCTTCTTCTCTGCGATGAGGGTGTGGGCGTGCATGTTATTCGCGCCTTGGCGCAGCGAAGACTTCCTGCGGGAGTTACGGTCGTCGAGGCAGGCACTGCTTTTCTCGACGTGCTCTCTGATATTGCTCAGGCAGACCGGATTTTCATCGTCGATGCGATGGAAGGCGGCGGAGCGCCGGGTTCCGTCTATCGCGTGCCCTTCGATCAATGCCGGCATCCCGGTATGTTGGCTTCGCTGCACGGACTTGATCTATCTCGCGTGTTATATATGGCAGGCAATGATCGAAAGCCCGATGTTATTGTGTTTGGCATTGAGCCAGCCCGGATTGAATGGGGAATGGAACTTTCTCCCGCAGTGCAGAGCGCCCTGCCAGCGGTCGAGGCAGCGCTCTATGAGGCGCTTAACTGAACAGCAAAGAGCGCAGTTGCGCGTGGCTGTCATCTGCGCTCAGTCTATCCTTCTTTAGCAAATTCGCGGCAACTGCTCACCAATCTGCTGCGGAATCACGCGATTCGCGCCCATCGCCGTCCGCGCCACCAGCATCCGTATATGCTCGGCTGTGACCGTGCCGATGCGCGCCGCCTCGTGTCCCAGCGGATGCGCGCGCAGAATCTGTAGGATCGTTTCCGCCGCCTCGGGTGCAACAAAGAAAACCACCTTGCCCTCGTTGGCCACGTAGACCGGGTCAAGGCCGAGCAACTCGCAGGCCGACTGCACCTCCGCACGCACCGGCAAACTCGGCTCATCAATCTCAATGCCAACGCCAGAGGCCAGCGCAATCTCATTTAGCGTGGAAGCTAGGCCACCGCGCGTGGGGTCGCGCATGGTATGCACCGCCCCGCCCGCCGCCGCCAGAACTCCGGCAATGAGGCTGTTCAGCGCCGCGCAATCGGAGCGAATTGGACTCTCAAACTCCAGCCCCTCGCGCACGCTCATGATCGCCATGCCGTGGTCGCCGATGGTGCCTGAAACCAGAATCGCGTCGCCGGGCATTGCGCGGTTTGGACCGACCGAAATTCCGGGACGAATGAGACCGACGCCCGCCGTGTTGATGTAGCAGCCGTCGCCGTGGCCGCGCTCGACAACCTTGGTGTCGCCGGTGACAATCTTCACGCCCGCCGCCGCCGCCGCCCGCGCCATATCCGCGACAATCGCCGCCAACTGCGCCAGCGGAAAACCCTCTTCCAGAATGAAGCTGGCGCTGAGGTACTTCGGCTCCGCGCCGGAGACGGCCAGATCGTTGATGGTCCCATTCACCGCCAGTTCGCCAATCGATCCGCCGGGAAAGAAGAGCGGCTGCACGACAAAGGAATCCGTACTCATCGCCAGCCTGCCGCCGCCCAGGTCCAGCACCGCCGCGTCGCCCAGATTCTCCAGCTCCACATTGCGGAAGGCGGGCAGAAACAGATGCTCCACCAGCTCATTGCCCAGCTTGCCGCCGCCACCGTGACCCATCACGATGGTGGGATAGTCGGCCAGCGGCAGAGGGCAGGACCAGTTTGTAAAGTCGGGCACGGAGTTTTTCAATTCTTCATTCATTTAATTTCCCTTGTAACACTGCTTTGTAACAGGGCACGACTTTAGTCGTGCCGTAATGCCGCATACCTATGATTGGTACGGCGAATTTGGTAACTTGGATCAATGAACTTGACTTCCAAAGTGACGCCAGTCGGGGCCAAAAAGCCATGTGAGCAACGCATTTATTAAAACCATTCCGACAATAAATGCGATAGCAAAGACGATGAGCCTCCATCGATCTCCAGGCTGCCGCCGAAGAGGGCTACTGGAAGATGTTGGTAACCAGCGCCAAATCCAACCTGTTCGTGTAGGAGCAGCGTTAATCATCACCTGGAGGTAATAATCTTCTTCGCTGATCCTCTCGACGGCGTTTGACCACTTTTCCAACTCATCTGGATTTTCAGTTTGTGCGCGCTGTAAGAAACTCTGAATCAGTCCAGCGATCTTTGATTCATACTCATCTGTGTTATAACTTCGTTCAAATTCCTCATTAATTTCCAAAATGTTAGGCAACGTCCATGCGGTTTCGGAAAAATAGAGCATCTTCTGCTCGACTTCCGATAGTGGAATGCCCGTTCTCTCAGCTTCCGCAGTAATTGCATCTGCGAGAAACTCCAAGGCTTTGCGAATTGTTCTAGTCTTGTTTGTGCTCATCTTGTATCCATCACTTCCGCGACAGGAACTAGGATTCATCCCAGGCATTCTGTCATGAAGGTCGAAAGATCCGAAAAACCTTCCCTCGGCGGCTAAAGCCGCGACAACTTCTAAGGGCATTTTTGCGGCACGACTGAAGTCGTGCCCTTTCAAAACATCGACTTATTCATAGCTTACTTGGACAATGTTGCCCAGCACCAGCCAACTCCTCCGCCGAAATGAACCGCCCATAGTTATAGTAAGCCGCGCAGGCTCCTTCGCTGGAGACCATCGTCGCGCCGAGCGGATGGCGGGGGGTGCATTCCTTGCCGAAGGCCGCGCACTCGGAGGGCTTGATGGCCCCGCGCAGCACGTCGCCGGAGCGGCAGAGCGGCGACTCCTCGGTATGAATCCCGGAGATATGGAAGCGTTCCTCGGCGTCGAAGTCACGATACGCCTCGCTCAGCCGCCAGCCGCTATTGGGAATCACGCCGATGCCGCGCCATGCCCGGTCCGTCACCTCGAAGACCTCGGCGAGCAGCTTTTGCGCACCCTGGTTGCCCTCGAATTTGACGATGCGCTCGTAGGCGTTTTCGACCTCGTGCTGCCCAGCCTCAAGCTGAATCACGCAGCGGCGAATCCCATCGAGCAGATCGAGCGGCTCAAAGCCCGTCACCACCAGCGGCACCTTATATTTAGCTGCGATCGGCGGATACTCCCAGTAGCCCATCACGCTGCACACGTGTCCGGCCAGCAGAAAGCCATCGATCTTGTGCCCCGGCGCGCTGAGAATCGCCTCAATCGCAGGCGGGACCAGTACGTGCGAAACCAGCAGTGAAAAATTCTTCAGCCCGCGCCGCCGCGCCACGTGGACGCTCATCGCATTGGCCGGAGCCGTCGTCTCAAAGCCCACGCCAAAAAACACAACTTCGTTGCGTGGATTTTTCTGAGCAATTTCCACGGCGTCCAACGGCGAATAAACTACGCGCACATCGCCGCCCTGGCCCTTGACCTGAAAGAGGTCGCCCTCTGTCCCCGGCACGCGCAGCATATCTCCAAAGGAGCAGAAGATCACCCCCGGCTGCGCCGCAATCGCCAGCGCCTTGTCGATCAGCTCCAGTGGTGTCACGCAGACCGGGCAACCCGGGCCATGAATCATTTCGATACTGGATTCGGTTTGGGCAGGCAGCATCTGGTCAATGCCATTTTTGATGATCGAGTGCGTCTGCCCGCCGCAGACCTCCATGATCTTCCACGGGCGCGTGGTGACAGCGGCGATCTCCCGCGCCATGCGCTGCGCAATCTGGCCATTCCGGAACTCGGTCAGGTACTTCATTAGACCAGGAAAACTCCTATTTGGACAATAAAGCTGGGTGCCCCAGGTCCCGATTTTGGGACCTGGGAGACCATGAACCTCAATCAGTTTTTGGCGAAGCCACCGCGCAACTCCCGTCCGGGCAAGGCGACTGAGGCGCGATGGCTGCCCGCTCAAAGGCATCTTCCTCGCTCTCCAACTCGGCGTCCAGCACGCCCATCTGGCGGAAGTCGTCGAGCGTTTGCAAGGCCGTCTCTTCATCGATCTTGGAGAGCGCAAAGCCCACGTGGACAATGGTATAGTCGCCGACCTCAACGTCGGGTACGTAGTCCAGGCAGACCCGCTTGATGATGCCGCCAAAGTTCACCCGCCCAATGCGGAGATCGCCTTCGGCGAGAATTTCCTCGACTTTTCCCGGAATCGCTAAGCACATAACTCTACGTTATACCGGCAGTAGGTGCGGCGTATAGAGTGATTTGGATCACCGGAAAAATGCTTAAAGCTATCCTGCCAATCGGGGCTATTTGCCCAGTCGAGAACAGCAAGCAAAGCGAAGAACCGGATAACGCAAATAGAAGCTGTGAGACAAAGCCAGTCTCCCCGTTCCTCATGAAAAAGGCTGGTTGAGGTTCGTGGTTTCCCACTCATTCCGCAAAAACGCGGAATGAATGGGGCACGGAGATGGTTGTTCATTTTAGTCGTAACTTGCAGCGGCGAGTCGGGCTGCTCTTGATGAACAAGCCGGTTTGTTCCTTACGAAATGCCGCCAGGCCCCTCGAGGAACTGCACATCTTCGGGAGAATAGTTCAGCGAGTGATCCTTCGGGTCGTAATCCAGATTCACCGCTTTGCTCTTGCGTCCGTTGACGAAGATGCCCACCTGCAGCACGTTGCCGTGCATGACCGCTGCGGCGATGCGATGCGTGCGAATGACGCCGTACTCGTTGTCCGGACTCTCCGGGCTCCAATCCTTCTGGAAGCGGTCGAAGGTATAGCCGGAGGCGTGCCGCTGCGGATGCTGCTGCCAATTTTTGTCGTGGGTCCAAATGCCGTAGGCCGCAGCCAGGTCATCCTTTTCAACGGCTTTGAAGAAGGCGTTCACCTCGATCCGACCGCGCAGGTGGTTGTGCCAGTACCAGGGATAATCCACCGGATGGCCGGCGGCGAACCAAAAGCCGACCAGAAAGACAACCAGCGCGGCGGCGGCGGCCTTCAGCGTTTTCTTGCGGCGGCGATCACGGGCTTCATCAAAGACTGGCGCGTCGAGCAGGGTCATGGTCAAGGTTCCTCGCAATTAGGATAAGGCAAGAGAGGGACTAAGGGACTAGGGACTAAGGGACTGAAAAAATTCGATCCAAGGTGAAAACACCGTGCTTTCCCGAATAGCTGTCTCACTACTCCATTAGACACCGAAAATAGGCCAACTGTTCCCTCAGTCCCATAGTCCCTCAGTCCCTCGTATACACCGTTCGGCTCTTTTCGGCGTGGCGCTCCAGGGCCAGCTCGATCAGGCGGGTGATCAGATCCTTGTAGCCGATGCCGGTGGCCTCCCAGAGCTTGGGATACATACTGATGCTGGTGAAGCCGGGCAGAGTATTCACTTCGTTGAGGAAAATGCGCTTTTTGCCATCCGGCTCCATGAGAAAGTCCACGCGCGCCAGACCCGATAGATCGCAGGCGCGGAAGGCGGCGACGGCCATGGTCTGAATTTGTTTGGTCTGCGCCTTGGTCAGCTTGGCGGGGATCACCGGCACGGAAGCCTCGGAGAGATACTTGGCCTCGTAGTCGTAGAACTCCTTGCCGGGAACGATCTCGCCGACGACGCTGGCCTGCGGATCGTCGTTGCCGAGGACGCCAACCTCCAGCTCGCGGGCCTTGCGCTTTTTGCCGCCGACGCCCTGCTCAATGACCAGCTTGCGGTCGAAGCGCGCGGCCTCGGTCAGCGCCGGTCCCAACTCGGCGCGATTGTGGGCCTTGCTGATGCCCACCGAGGAACCGAGATTAGCCGGCTTTACAAAGACCGGGTACTTGAGCGCCGCTTCCACCTGCGCAATGGCCTTTTGCGGGGCGCGCTCCCACTCCGCGCGCAGCAGCGTAACGTGCTTGACGAGAGGCAGCTTGGCCTGGGCAAAGAGCTTTTTCATCACATCTTTGTCCATACCGGCAGAGGAGCCGAGGACGCCGGAGCCGACGTAGGCGATTCCGGCCAGCTCAAAGAGTCCTTGAATCGTCCCATCTTCGCCAAAAGTGCCGTGCAGGACGGGAAAAACAACGTCGAGGGCCTGGCTGCCCAGCGCCGCGTGACTATCCAGCGCGGCAACTCCGTCGGGGACCAGCGCGGTGGATTCGGCTGGCTCCGCTGCGGCAGCCGAGCCTTCCAGCAGCCCCTGGGCGGCACCGGAGGTAAGCCAGTGGCCGGATTTATTGATGCCGATGGGCACCACGTCGAATTTGCGGCGATCAATCGCCTTGAGAATGGAAGCCGCCGAGAGCAGAGAAACCTCATGCTCGCCGCTTCGCCCGCCAAACAGAACTCCTACGCGCAGTTTCTTTGTCATTTTGATTTTCGATCACCACTTTGAAAGTCGAATCACTCTACACTCTCAGTGTAGAACCCTCGCTCAGATCTCTTCCCGGATTTCGAACAGGCAGCCTTTACGGCAGCCCCTGTGCACGCGAACAGCAAGACCGGCAAGAATTCCGAGCTGTTGGCGAGAGATATACATTTTGAAGCGTGGCCAATCCAAGGTAATTGAATTCCTACATATTGCCGCCGATGAACTCGATGAGGTCCGACAAATTTGCGCCGGCAGACGAAATCTTATACGCATGAGAAAGCTGATTTCTATAATCGTTATCCTGGCCGGATACGCCGGGGCTGCCTGGGGGGGCGCACCGCCGTTTCCTTTGACCTCTTTAGGGGCGATCAACGCCCTGAGCAATGCAGAGGCCAGAGAGGGATTGCCGGTCTCTATTGAAGCAACGGTCACCTACTACCGCTGGCAAGAACATCTTCTCTTTGTGCAGGATGGAGATTACGCCGCATTTATCTATGCCACAGCGAACACCAAACTGCTTCCCGGCGATCGCGTGCTGGTTAAAGGTGCGACCCGCGAGAGCTTCCATCCCATCATCATGAGCAATGACGTGACGGTGCTTCATCACGGAGTGCTCCCCAAAGCCCTCCCCGCCAGCTTCCACGACCTGATCCTCGGACAGTTCGACTGTCGGCTGGTCACCATGCGCGGCGTGATTCGCGCCGCCGACCTCAATGGAGATTCGAAGGCGGTCCTCAGCAGAGCCTCTCTGCAAGTGCTCACTGACGAAGGTTATATTGAAGCGGATTTGGATGGGTATGATCAGACCGCACTCGACGCCCTGCTGGACGACGAGGTCGAGATTACCGGGGCAATGGGAGGTGAATTCGACGACAAGATGCAGGTAACCGGAATTGTGCTCCATGTGCCCACATCAGCACAAATCAAAGTGCTCCGGCGCGCCAATAACGATTTGTGGAAGATACCGGTCACGCCCATGAATCGGATTCTCGGCGGCTACCGTTTCCGGGATTTATCCCCCAGGGTCAGGGTTCAGGGAACCATCACTTACTATCAGCCGGGGGCGGTGGTGGTGCTGCAAGACGGCGACAGGAGCCTGTGGATCAGGACCAAGACCGATGTTCCCCTGCGGGTCGGCGATCTGGCGGACGCCATAGGTTTTCCTGAAGTGATGATCGCCGACCAGGCGCGGGGCCAGAACGATGGCTTTCTAGCCTTGACTCACAGTGAAATCAAAGACAGCGGCATACTGGCACCCATTACATCGCTCCCTGTCACCTGGGCACAACTGGCAGAAACCGGCGACCGGGGCGTCGGGCACCACCACGATCTGGTTTCCATTGAAGGAGAGGTCGCGGTTCAGGCGCGCGGGGGCACGCAGGACGTATATACCCTGGTAGCGGATGGTCATTCGTTCACTGCGATATTTCGGCTTCCGAATCGCTCGCCGGTGGCGATGAGGCAGATTCCGAAGGGTTCCAGGGTGCGGGTGACCGGGATCTGCTCCGTCCGCAATTCCAACCCATTCGTCGGCCCGGTGGAATTCGATATTCTGCTGCGCTCCTTCGACGATATTGAAGTCATCCAAGGGCCGCCTTTGCTGAATGTTCGCAATCTGGTGCTCATGGTCGGCCTGCTGCTGGCATTTGTGGCCGCTGGGGGCGGCTGGGGATGGAAGATCGAACGCAGGATGCATCGCAGCGCGGTTGCCAATGCGGTCATCGAGCAGCAGCGTGGCCGCATTCTGGAAGACATCAACGGATCGTGTCCTCTGGTCGAAATTCTGGAGAAGATAGTGAGCATGGTCTCGGCGATGCAAGACGGCGCGCCCTGCTGGTGCGAGGTTGCCGATGGAGCGACGGTGGGGAATTGTCCTCGCGAGCCGCATGAGCTGGAGATCGTCCGCGTACGGATCGAAGCCCGATCCGGCGCGGCGCTGGGCACGATGCTGGCGGCTTTCGATCCTCGGAGGCCGCCGCCCTTGCGCAGAGCGGAAGCGCTGGTCGATGGGGTGCGGCTCACTACGCTGGCCATCGAGACGCGACGGCTATACAACGACCTGCGTCGGCGCTCGGAGTTTGACCTGCTCACCGACATTCACAACCGCTTCTCGCTGGAAAAGCGTCTGGACGAGCAAATCGCTGCGGCGCGGGAGAATGCCGGCATCTTTGGCCTCATCTATATTGACCTGGATGGGTTCAAACAGATCAATGATCTGCATGGCCATCATATTGGCGACCTCTACCTGCAAGAGGTGGCGCTGCGCATGAAGAGCCAACTGCGCCCGCATGACACGCTGGCCCGGCTGGGTGGCGACGAATTTTCCGTGCTGGTTCCCCTGGTCCGCAGCCGCGCCGAGGTTGAGGAGGTGGCGCAGCGCCTGGAGCGCAGCTTCGATGAACCCTTTGTCATTGAACAGCTTACCCTGCACGGAGCGGCCAGCGTAGGGGTAGCCCTCTATCCCCGGGACGGCGCAACCCGGGACGAATTGCTGAATGCCGCTGACGCCGCCATGTACGCAGCCAAAAACGCCAAGAAGCAAGCCTCCTCCGCCTCCATCGGACCGAGTAGATAACAGGCGTGGCTTCTTTGAGCCTGACGACATACAGTTCGGCGCATTCCCTCGGTAGTCATTTATAACTTCACAAAAACAAAACTACTTGTCCCAATTTTTCCGTCCGGTCCGGGTATTCCTTTTGCCGTCATGGCCGATAATCGTTCAAGAGGTCGTGAACGGGCAACAGAGTCCATGCTGCCAGGCACAGTACTATGCGCAGAGCGCTCCCCATCTTCGTCTTTTTAATCGCCTGCGCCACGGCTGCCGGGAGCGCGCAGTCTGCCCCTCTGACCAGCCTGAGCGCCATACACCTCGTCACCAACGCCGAAGCAGGCAAAGGACTCCCCGTCGCCTTCCCGGCCACGGTGACCTACTACCGCGGGTATGAGCAGACTTTGTTTGTGCAGGATGGCGACGCGGCGATTTTTGTCAGCTATCCATCCGATCTCAAACTGATTCCCGGCGACCGGGTGCTGGTGCGGGGAAAGACGCAGAGCAGCTTCAATCCCGTTGTGATTGCCTCCAGCATCACATTATTGGGTCACAGTACATTGCCCAAGGCGGAGCCAGCGAACTTTGATCAGATGATTCGCGCGGAGGCCGATTGCAAGCTGGTGACCATGCGCGGCTTGATCCGCACGGCGGACCTGACATTGAGCGCAGTTGCGCCGGTACACTTCATGCATCTTCAGTTGCTCACGGATGGAGGTTATTTCGACGCAAAAGTGGACAGCGCGGATGAGGGCGCATTGGAAGGCCTGCTGGATGCCGACGTGGAACTGACTGGAGTCGCTTCGGAAGATTTTGACAGCAAGATGGATCAGAACGGAATTTTGATACACGTTCAATCGCTCTCCGATGTAAGGATCATCAAGCGCGCCGACTCCGGCCCTTGGTCCCTCCCCGCCACTCCGATGGATCGCGTGATCACGGTCTTTCATGTAGGCGACTCCTCGTCCAGGGTCAGGGTTCATGGAACCATCACCTATTATCTTCCGGGTTCGACCGTCGTCTTGCAGGACGGCACCAAAAGCATCTGGATCGCAACCCTGACGCGCAAACCTCTGCAAGTGGGCGATGCAGCGGACGCCACCGGCTTTCCGGACAATCATGACGGCTTTCTCAGTCTGGAGCATGGCGAGGTGAGGGATACCCACATTCCTGCTCTGGCCACGCCGCTTGCGGTGACTTGGGAGACCATGTCCCCCAGAGGTTACGATTCGCCCGGCCATCACGACGATCTGGTTTCGATTGAAGGTCGGGTGGTCACTATGGTGCGGGAAGCATCCGAGGATGAGTTGGTGCTGGCGGCCGATGGCAAGCTCTTCTCCGCCATCTTCCACCATCCAGACGGGCCGGTTCCGGCTACCAAGGTGATACCTCTGGGTTCACAGGTCCGAGTCACTGGCATCTGCGTTCTGGAAAGCTCCAATCCATTCATCGCTCAGGTCCCCTTCAAGATTCTCTTGCGCAACTATGATGACATTGTCATCCTCGCCAGACCTTCTCCGATCAACACGCGCAACCTCCTGCTGGCGCTTAGCCTGCTGTTGATCCTGGTCTTTGGCGTGCTGGCGCGGGGCTGGGCACTGGAGCGCAAGGTGCGCCGCCAAACTGCCGATTGGGCGGCGCGCACCGAGGCCGAGGCCGATGTGGAGCGGCAGCGCAGCCGCATTCTCGAAGACATCAATGGATCGCGCCCCCTGGCGGAAATCCATGAGGGGATTGCAGCCCTGGTCTCTTCCGCGCTGAACGGCGCTCCCTGCTGGTGCGAACTCGCGGATGGAACAAAGCTGGGAGTTTTTCCCAAGGAGTCGTGTGGGATGCGCCGCATTTGCGAGGAGATTCCCGCCCGCTCCGGCCCGGCGTTAGGCAGCATCTGCGCCTGTCTTGATCCGCAAACTTCTTCCTCCGGCCGCGAGATGCTGGCGCTGCGCAACGGCGCGCGGCTGGCTTCGCTGGCCATCGAGACCCGGCGGCTGTACTCCGATCTGCGCCGCCGCTCGGAGTTCGATCTGCTCACCGACATTCCCAATCGCTTCGCGATGGAAAAGTACGTGGATTTGCGCATCGAAGAAGCGCGTGCCAGCGCGACGATCTTCGGCCTGATTTATATTGACCTGGACAAGTTCAAGCCAATCAACGACCGCTACGGCCACCATGTTGGAGATCTTTTCCTGCAAGCCGTGGCCATGCGCATGAGCAAGCAGCTACAGGGCTGCGATATGCTGGCCCGCTTAGGCGGCGACGAATTCGCGGCGCTGGTCTCTCTCCAGCACGGACGCTCCGACCTGGATCGCATCGTCGTTCGGCTGGAGCACTGCTTCATCGAACCCTTCTCCATCGAGGGGCATCAGATCCCGGGCGCGGCCAGCATCGGCTCTTCTCTCTACCCGCAGGACGGCGCAACCAAGGACAGCCTGCTCAACGCCGCCGATGCGTCCATGTACACTGTCAAAAAGAGCAAGCCTCCTGCTTGAGATTTTTCGGGCCATCCGCGCATAGCTGTTCGCGAAGCGGCTTTTCTCGGATAATGCAGACTCCGGTTTGCCTTCAATCAATCTCTTCCGAAGTGGGCTTTCAGAGTCAAATTGGAATCGTGCTACGATCTTCTTATGGCTACGGTCTTGTCCATCCCGCTCACGGAATATCTCGGCATCAATTACAGGCCGGACCGCGAGTACGTGGATGGTGAGATCAGGGAGCGCAACGTGGGCAAGTACGAGCACGCGCGAATTCAGGCGTTATTGGCTTCTTGGTTTTACCAACACGAGAAGGCATGGGGCGTTCAGGTTGTTACTGAACAGCGAGTCCAGGTCTCGCCCTCACGGGTCAGGATTCCCGATGTGGCGCTGCTGACGCTCGGCTCCCAGCCGGATGTGATTGTTGAGCCGCCGCTGCTGGTTGTCGAAATTCTTTCGCCCGACGACAGTTACTCCGACACTGAAGAGCGCGCGCAGGACTATCGCGCCATGGGCGTGGAAACGGTCTGGATCATCAATCCCAAGACGCGCACCGGCAGGATGTGCAGCGGCGCGGAGTGGGTGGAGGCCGCGCGGCTGGAAGTTAAAGGAACGCCTTTGTATGTTGATCTGCCGGAGATATTTGGCCAACTGACATCCTTATAAGGGTTGCGTCCGTTCATGGTGATTCTGACTGAATCAGCCTGTTGGCCTCTGGTCGAGCAAAGGACTAAACTGTCTTTAGTGCCTGTAATTCATCGAGAGAGGAGGACGAAACCATGCAGATAGCTCTTCAAAATGTCGCATTGCCCACGCGGCTGCGTCCCCCTGTGCCGATGACGGATGATGAGTTGATGGCCTTTTCCGAGGCCAATAAACTCTGCAAGGTGGAGCGGCTAGCGTCAGGAGAAATTCTAGTGATGACTCCGAGTGGTTATAGAAACAATCGTCGCGAAGCATTCGTGGTGCATGAACTCTTTGCCTGGGCCGAAACGGATGGGCGCGGAGAAGTGATCAGTTCCAACGCTGGCTTCAATCTGCCCGACGGCTCGACACTCTCGCCCGATGCGGGCTGGGTCGAGACCAGCCGGGTGGCGGCATTGAGTGAGCGCGAACAAGAGCGTTTTCTGCCCTTCGCGCCCGACTTCCTCATTGAGATTCTTTCCCCTTCCGACTCGCTGCCTGAGTTGAACGCCAAGATGGAGCAATGGATTGCGAATGGCGTCCGCCTCGCATGGTGCATTGATCCCTTCGGCGGCACGGTTGCCATTTACACACCCGGACAACTCCCCGTCATTCTCAACCGCCCGGAGATTGTCGAAGGCTTAGAACCTGTGGCCGGTTTTCGTCTCAAAATGGCGCGCGTCTGGGGATGATTTACCAACTTGTGCAAGTGTTTCAGATTTCTATTTGGGACAAGGCACCTTTGTTTGTCTATCTGCCGGATCAATAACTATGGATTCTACGCGTCCCGCCGGAACGGCTCAATCTTCGGCTGCTTCTTTTGGGAGGCTTGCCAGAGGTCGTAGTCGGTTTGCAACTCGTACCAGATTTCGGCGTGGGTGCCGAAGGCGGCCGAGAGGCGCAGCGACATATCAGCCGAGATGCCTGCCTTGCCGTTGAGGATGCGCGAGAGCGTGGCGCGGGAGACTTGCAAATGCCTTGCGGCAGAGGTTACGTCGATCTCGCCCAGGAACTCGCGAACGATTTTGCCGGGATGCGGCGGATTGTGCATGCGCATGGCGTTTCTCCTAGTGGTAATCCTGCTTTCGGCAAGGCTTGCGCTCTTTTCTATCATAAGAAGGCCGAAAATGCAGATCGGGAGGCTATCTTCGCCGAAAATGCCCAAATTTCGTGGCTTGCCCTGGCCTTCTCCATTCTTTTACATTGATATTCCCAGCATTTTGGCCTATGCTGAAGATGCAGACGAATTTGTCCGCCTGAGTTGCCGTGGGTACGCCGGCTGGCGGAGAGATGAGTGGGCTTACAGCCCACTTTTTATTTGCGGAAAATTCCCGGGGTTTCCGGGGCATTTTGCAAGGTTTTGACGTGGAATAGACCACTTGGTGAGCGTTTTTGGCTCGTTTGGATTCAGGGATCGATGGCATTGAAGCTGGAAGAAATCCGGAAAGCTGCGGCAAGGGTGGCCGCCTCGCATGGGCTGGACTTGGTGGAGATCGAGTTCGTCGGTCCGGCGAAAGAGCGCACGCTGCGCATCTTTCTGGAGAAAAACGCCGAAGGGCGGGCCAAGCTGAAGGCGGCTCTGGAGACCGAAAGCGAAGAAGGTGAGCTTTCTGAGCGTCTGATTCCCGAGCGGCTTATCGAAGAGACGAGGGAAGGGAAGCTCCGCGTAGAGCAGCTCTCCGGCATTACGCACGAGGATTGCGCGGCCTTTAGCCGGGATTTTGGCGTGTTGCTGGATGTGGAAGATTTGGTTCCGGGTGCGGAGTACACGCTGGAAGCCAGCTCTCCCGGACTGGACAGAAAGCTGACCCGGCCAGAGGATTTTGAACGCTTTGCGGGGAGCTTGGTGAAGGTGCAGACCTTCGAGGCGATTCGCAACAACCGGCATTGGCAGGGACGGTTGATGGGGGCTGATTCCCCGGTCTCAGAATCGATACCTGGGGCACCCAGCTTTGAGACCGTTGGCACGATTACGTTGGACCTGAATGCGGTCAAGCAGAACACCAAGAGCCGGAAAGCCGGCGTGAGCACGGTGGAGATTGCGCTGGAGAACATCGAGAAGGCGCAGTTGGTACCGGAGATTTAATAAAGACAGGGACTAGGGAATAGTTCCTTCAATCAATCAACCGAACCGGCGTAAGCCGCAAACAGTTTTCGTCGTACGCGCAGTACCGCCGTACGCGAAGTCGAGAGAGCAAGCAGAGTATGGCCAGTGTTTTGTATCAGACTATCGAGCTTTTGAGCCAGGAAAAAAGCATTGACCCCGCGATTGTTGTGGGCGCGGTCGAGGAGGCCATCGCCCTGGCCACGCGCAAGTTCTACAAGACCCAGGAGAATATGCGCGGCGAGCTGGACAAAGAGAGCGGCGCGATTCTGGCCTATGTCTATAAGACGGTTGTGGCTGACGACGAGCCGATTGAAGACCCTCTGAATCAGATCACTCTGACTGCGGCCAGGGAGCTGGCGCCGGATGTGGAAGTGGGCAGCGAAATCCGTACCTATAAGGATACGACGCCGCTGGGCCGCATTGCCGCGCAGTTGGCCAAGCAGGTCATCTTCCAGAAGGTGCGCGAGGCCGAGCGCGACACGGTTTTCCTCGAGTACGCGCATCGCGAAAAGGAAGTTCTGAACGCCACCGTCAAGCGCATCGAGGGTCAGGACGTGATCTACGACCTGGGCAAGGCCGAGGCGCGCTGCCCCAAGCGGGAGCAGTCGCGGCTGGAGCAGTTCTCGATCGGCGAACGGGTACGCGTGGTGCTGCTCAAGGTGGATCGCGCCGCCAAGGGGCCGCAGGTGATTGTCAGCCGCGCCGCGCCGGAGCTGGTTTCCAATCTCTTTCAGTCCGAAGTGCCGGAGATCTACGACAACACGGTGGTCATCAAGGCCATCGCCCGCGAGGCTGGCGAGCGCACCAAGATTGCCGTTCAGAGCCGCGACAAGGACGTGGACCCGGTCGGTGCCTGCGTGGGCATGAAGGGGATGCGCGTGCAGTCGATCATCCGCGAATTGCACGGGGAAAAGATCGACATTATCGAGTTCAGCGAGGAGATTACCACCTTTGCCGAGAAGGCTTTGCAGCCTGCCAAGGTGAGCCGCGTCTCGATTGCCGATCTGACGGAAAAGCAGCTTGAAGTGATTGTGGACGACACGCAGTTGTCGCTGGCGATTGGCAAGAAGGGGCAGAATGTGCGCCTTGCGGCCAAGCTGCTGGGCTGGAAGATCGACATCAAGAGCGAAGAGGAGAAGCGGCAGGAGGTCGAGCAGCAGATGCAGGACCTCACCGGCGGACCTTCCACGCCGATTGAGCAGGTCAGCGAACTGGGCGACGCCATCATTCAGAAGCTGGTGGCCGCCGGCATCACCACGGTCGAGACACTGGCCGACATGACTCCGGAGCAGCTCGAAGAGGTTCCCGGCATCGGCGAAAAGACGCTGGAGAAGATCAGCGTTGCCGTGCGCCATTACTTTGGCCAGTTTGAAGAGGGTGAAGAAGGCCACGTGTCCGAAGCCGCAGAGGCCGAAGGCTCTGAAGTCAAGGTGAGCGAAGAAGAGCGGGAGGCCGTACGGGCCACGGATGATGCGGAAGCGGAGAATGACGCCGCCGTCCTGACCGAAGCGGAGAATGTACGCGCTGCTGAAGGGGATACGGAGTACCGTACCGAGGCCGAAGCAGCCGTCGAGGATATTCCTACCGCCGATGAAGCAGAAGTAGAAACTTTGCAGGATCAACCGGCGGAGGCGCTTGAGGAAGATGCTCAAAGCGAGGACGAGCCGCTGCTCGAAGAGATTGAAACCAAAAGCGCAAACCCGGACGAAGAAGCTGCAAATGAGGACGACGCGTAGTATGCGCCGCCGAATTGAAGCCCATTCAGGTCATCACAGGATGTTGAACCACTGCCAATGCCAAGAGGTAGCTATGAGCGACTAAGGGCTTTGGGAAGCACAATTTGAAAAGAGGCGGATGAGTAAGGTTCGTATCAACGATCTCGCGCGCGAGATGGAAGTCAAAAGCCGACAGATTTTGGATGTATTGGCAGAGCTCGGCCTGGGTGCCGGCAAGACCCACTCCAGTTCGCTGGAGGATTACGAGGCCGATAAGGTGCGCGCGCAATTCGAGCGCGGATCGCGGTCCGCGGGTTCATCGAATTCACAAGCCGCACGCGCCCCGCAGGGCATTGCGCCCAAAATCGATCTCTCGCATATCTCCAAGCCCGGTGACGTGCTGAAGGCCATCCTGGCCAAGAAACAGGAGCAGGAGGCCGAGGCGCGGCAGAGTCATCTGCCCCAGCGTTCCGTGGTTGCGCCGCCCGCGCCAGCACCGGCGCAGCCCGCGCCCAAGGTTTTTGGTGCGCAGCCGCCCGCCGCACCTGCTCGTCCGGAACCGCGCCGCATTGTTCCACTGCCTCGCTCCGCGCCTCCCATCATCGCTCCACCGCCGCCCCCGCCGGCCATTGCCTCTCGTCCGCCGTTGGGCGCTGTGGTTGCCAAGGCTCCCATTGGCGCTCAGGCCGCGCCGCGCCCGGCAGTCGTTGTTGCGCCGCCCGCCGTCGCCTTGGTCGTCAAGCCGCCCGCTGCCCCGATTGTCCGCGAGGCTCAGCCGCCCGCCGCAGCAACTGTTGCAGCACCCGTTGCCGCCCCCGTCGTAGTTGCGCCTGAAGTTCCCGCCGCGCCGGTTGAGCCGACTGTCGCCAGCGTCACTGCGGCACAAGCTCCTGATCAGGCCCCAGTTGCCCCGACCCCCGTGGCGGAGCCGGTGACCGCACCTGCGGAAGCGATTCCGCCCGCCGTTACGGTCGAAGCCAAGCCGGAAGAAGCCAGTGCGCAGCTTCAATCCGCGCACCGCACCAAAGGTCACACGCACACTCCGTCGCCGACTCCGGCTCTGCCCGCCCGCCGCATGGTGATGCCGCAGACCGGGCCGCGTCCGGTTTACAAGGCGCCCATTGTGGTTCCCACCGTGCCCGCTCCCAACACCGGCATCAATGCCGCGGGCATTCAGCGTGGCCGTCCGATCTTCGACCGCAACCGGCCATCGAGCGGACCCGGCTCTTATCCGCAGCGCACATCTGGAGGCTATCCGGGTGCGCCCGGCCAGTTCCCCGGCGGTCCGCGTCCCAAGCATCCTACTCGCACCACCCCCGGCGGTTATGCCCCGGCTGGCGGCGGCTATGGCGGCGCAGCTGGTTCTGGAGCTCCTGGCGCACGTCCCGGTTTTGGTGCACGTCCGGGCTTTGGCTCACCCCGTCCCGGTGGTCCGCCCCGTCCGGGTGGCGCAGCGCCTACTGGTGAAGCGCCTCGTCCGCAGCGCGCCCCCTCAAGAGGCCGTGGCGGACGTCCACAGTATCCCAAGACGAAGGAAGGCCCAATGAAGGGCTTTGTGCCGCCGCCACGTTATGGCGGGGTACATTACAGCACGGAGCCGCTGCCCATCACCCGTGAAATTACCGTCACGGAAGGCATCAGCGTCAAGGATTTGGCCGAGAAGCTGGACGTCCGCGCCAAGGATCTGATCGCCACGCTGCTGATGAGCGGCATCTTTGTCACCGTCAACCAGTCCCTCGACGCCGATATGGTCAAGGATGTCGCCGCCAAGTTCGGCGCCGCCGCCACCGTTATCAGCTATGAAGAAGAGCTTGCCAACCAGTCCATTGAAGAGGTTCTGGAGGCTGACAATACCGGCGAGCTGGAAGTGTCGCGTTCGCCTGTGGTTACTGTCATGGGCCACGTCGATCACGGCAAGACCTCGCTGCTGGACGCTATCCGCGAGACCGACGTCGCGGCAGGTGAAGCTGGCGGCATTACACAGCACATCGGCGCCTACAAGGTGAAGTTTGCCAAGGAAGGCTCCCCGGCAAACGGTCGCGAGATCGTATTCCTCGATACTCCCGGCCACGAGGCCTTTACCCGCATGAGAGCGCGCGGCGCAAAGGTCACGGACATTGTTGTCATCGTGGTTGCAGCCGACGACGGCGTCATGCCTCAGACCCTTGAGGCCATCGACCACGCCAAGGCCGCCGGTGTGCCGATCATTGTGGCTGTCAACAAAATCGACAAGCCCAACGCCGATCCAGACCGGGTGCAAAAGCAGCTTGCCGATCGCGGCTTGGTCCCTGACGATTGGGGTGGCGATACACCGTACATCAAGGTTTCGGCCAAGAAACGCATCAATCTCGATGGCCTGCTCGAAATGATCTGCCTGGTTTCGGATGTCAAGGCTCCCAAGGCGACCCCCGGCCGCAAGGCTGTCGGCTCGGTTTTGGAAGCCAAGCTCGATCGTGGGCGCGGCACCGTCGCCACCGTCCTGGTTCAGGACGGAACCCTCCACATCAACGACTCCTATATTGTCGGCAACACCTTCGGCAAGGTTCGCGCCATGTTTGATGACCGCGGACGCGCCATCGAGGAAGCCGGTCCCTCAACCCCGGTCGAAGTTCTCGGCCTGGAAGCCATGCCGGACTCCGGCGACACCTTCCTGGTGGTGGCCGACCGCGACAAGGCCAAGGGCATTGCCCAGTACCGCAAGATGAAGGAACGCGACGCGCAGTTGGCGAAGAGTTCCCGCGTCTCGCTGGAAGGCTTGGCGGAGCAGATTCGCACCGCCGGGATCAAGGATCTGCCGCTCATCATCAAGGGCGACGTGACTGGATCGGTCGAAGTGCTGTGCGACTCGCTCGTCCTCATGTCTACCGAGAAGGTGCGCGTCAAGGTCATCCACTCGGGCGTCGGTTCCATTACGGAAAGCGATGTTCTTCTGGCCACGGCCTCGAACGCCATCATCATTGGCTTCAACGTCCGACCAGAGCGCAAAGCCGCCGAGCTGGCGCAGCAGGAAAACGTGCAGATTCGCTTGCATTCGATCATCTACGAGTTGGCGGATGAGATGCGTCTGGCCATGCTCGGTCTGCTCGATCCGACGTTCAAGGAGAACTACGCGGGACGTGCCGAAGTCCTTCAGGTCTTCCGCATTCCCAAGGTCGGCGTCATTGCCGGATGCCGTGTTCAAGACGGCTCCATCCGGCGCGACGCGGAGATCAAGGTCATGCGCGACGGAGAACAGGTCTTCAAGGGCAAGATCAACTCGCTCAAGCGCGTCAAGGACGATGTCCGCGAAGTCACCAACGGCATGGAATGCGGCATCGGCCTGAGCGGCTTCAACGACATCAAGGAAGGCGATCTGATCGAAGCCTTCTCCACCGAGAAGCTGGCCGCCGACCTGGGCGCGCTGACCTCCGCCAAGGCTTAACTCTCAACCATAACCAAGAAGAAACGGCCCGCTCCTCAACGAGAAGCGGGCCGTTGTATTTTGAATGGATCGAGGGATGAGATTCCGGCGCGCGGAGCAATGACCAGTGTGCGCGGAGAATGCCCTAAGCCGCTATGGAAATCAGATTCGTGGGCGCTTCTCTTGACGGCAGAATCGTGGGCGGCAGAACCGCTGCGATGCAGACGGCATGATGCTCTTCCAACTCATAGCGGGCGCGCTCCATCTCGACATTGATCTGAGCCGCCAGACGCGTGCTGATGCGGAAGCCCGCCGAAGAACGAGCCTCCTCGTACTCCTGCAGCCATGCAAGATAAGCTCGTTCCAGATTGGCACACACTAAACATTTCATTGCTCTTTCCTCCGGTCGTTCGTGGGTTTTTCCGTGGCCAAAGCACTGCTTCAAGCTGGAAATCCATAGTGCTGGGTTGATTTTGCCGGTTCCTTTTGCACGCCAAACCGGTTCGCGTTCCCCATCATGGCGATGAACAGGCTGGAGTTGGAATGCTCCAGCATGAAGTCCTCGGCAAAGGTGGGCGGCTTGGCGTTGTTGACATCCGGCTCTACCCCGGAGGAGGAGATTCTATCGCCCTGGCCGGACTGCCTGAACGAACGGTGGGTGCTATTCCGGCCACGCAAAACTTGATCCGCTGATTCGCATTCCTTGAGATGACTCATCATTCAACTCCTGACGAAAGGTTGCTGGACTAAGTATGCTCGATTGGCGTGAAAAATCAAGAGTTCAAGCCCAGAAGAAAGTAACTCGATTTTTCCAACCATTGCAATTCGGGAAAATCTTTCGCAGCTTTCCTGTACCGTGGCATAAGAACTTTCCAAGGCGGAAGCTTAACTTACTCTGATTGTGTTTGAGGCTTTCAATAACCTCATGGGGAAAAATGCAGGAGTTACTAACTCCAGATGGACTGCCTGTTTTCAGGCTATCTGGATGGGGATTGAAGAAACCCTCTCATCTTCAGTGCTACGCTCAATTCTCTTACCTGTCAAGAAGAATGTGTGTAAATTTCCTGAGAAGAGAGGCACGCCCGCACCCAAGGGGAACGCGGAACGCTGGGCAGCCGGAAGAGTTGCCGGAATCTGCTCTCCATCCGCGCTCTCCGGAGTCTAAATAATCGGAAGTTGAGGCGTCAGCCTGCCAGTCTTCTGCCGGTTGCCACCCCGTCCTGATACACTTTTTATTGGAGTTTCACGAGCGCAATTCACCCGTCGGCAAGGTGTAAAACTGGCTGTCGTAGCCGCGATTGAACCGGCGTCCGGCTGCTGATTCCGGGGGATGGACCGCTCCTTCAAGTTCGTTTTCACGTTTCACTGCCTCCTTGGGGCGCCGGGCTGGGTGCTTTTTTTCGAGAAGCGAGTCAGCCAGCGATAGCCGGAGCGGGCGGCGAGGGGTGAAATTTGTGTTGTACAACAGTTTTCCGACTGGTTCGGGAGGGACCGTTCCGTGGCTAGAAAAAAGCGGAGCGGGGAGGATTCATGCGGCGGTTTCTGACGCTTATCAGCTTGTTGTGCTTGGCCATTCCGGCCGGGGTATCGATCTCTGGCTGCTCCCGCGATCCGGGTGCTAACTACTGCAATGGCTTGGGATATGGAATGAAGATTACGGACGTGGCGGTGATCTCGCTGTCGCCTGCAACGACGGGCATCTCTCTGGCCTATGGGCAGACCACGAATGTCTCCACTCCGGCGGCTACCACCTGCAAGAGTTCCAGCGCCACTGTCGCCTCATATTCTTATGGCACCACCAACAATCAGTTGGTGGACATTGCGCCGTCCGGCAGTATCTGCGCGGGCACATGGAATCGGAACTCGGGCGGCGGCATCGGCAACTACACCATCTGCAACCCGCCGAATCCCCTGCCCTCGACCAATGGCCTGCCGTACTCCGTGGCCTATATCACGGCGAGTGCGGATTCGATCGTCTCCAATCCGGTGCCGGTCTTTGTGCATGCTCCCGCGACCTCCGTCAGCCTGGTCACTACGTCGCTGTCCGGAGCCACCGGGCAGCAGTGCTACTCGCAGGGCGCGCAGGGCGGGCAGGGAGCGCAGGCCGCTCTGGATGTGCAGGTCTGCTATGCTGGGGCCGACAATAAGCAATATCTCCTCTGTGCTCCGTCGTCGGTAAACACCGCAAACAGCGCCTGCCCGGGTGGATTTGCTCCGGGCGTGACCTCGGTTCCGTCGTGCAGCACCTCGGTCGGAATTCTCAGTTATTCCGTGAACAACACGGCGATCGCTGCGATCAGCTCGAATACCATTACAAATCAGGCGGTAATCACGGCCGTTCATCCCGGCACCACGGCCATCACTGCCTACTTGTCCGGTTCGGGTTCGTCGGCCGGCTTCTTCTCCACCTGCCCGCCGAAGTCCATCTCGGTGGCCCTCGCCAGTGGCGCAACCACGGGCTCCATTACGCAAGGCGTAACGCAGGATCTGGTAACAACGGTTTACGACACCCAAAACTACGCCATCACCGGCCTGAGCCTGACCTACCAGTCCACCGATCCAGCCGATATATCGGTGTCCGGCAACGGCGCCATCTCGACGACCTACCCCGGAACCGCTTCCATCTATGCCATTTGCGAACCCCCCAGTTGCAATCCCGCGCCTATCTATGAAACCGGCTTATTCGGCACGGGTCTGCCCGTTTCTTCCAACCCGGTGACCATTACCACCCCCGGAACGGCCAGCGACTATCTCTGGTTTGGCGCGCCCGGCCAATCGCAGTACATTTTCCCGATCAATCTGCTGTACGGATCGGTGGGCGCCTCAATCCGTCTGCCCTATGTGCCGAATTCGATGGTGGCGGATCCGCTGGGAAATTTTATTTACTTTGGTTCTCCTCATGAGTTGATGACCTTCAGCACATCGACGAACTCGGTCACCACGCAGAATACCAATGCTCCAGGAGTCGTGCTGGCTGTTTCACCGGATGGCTCGATGGTTCTTGTCAATGACCAGGACCGCAAAATCTTCTATCTCTTGAGCAACTCCGGCGGACAGACTATGTCTTTAAACGGACTGGGCACAGCCGCCGCCTGGACGCCGGATTCGAAGACGCTCTACATTACCGGCACCGACGTAATTACCGGCAAGCCCACGCTTTGGGTCTATAACGCGAACACCGGTTGGAAACCCGAAGATCTAAGCTCATCCACCGGCGGATCAAAGAGTCTAGCAATTACCATCCCCAGTGTAGGAGCCTATCTGAGTGGCAGCGCTGGATTCTCAACCGTAGCCCATACCTGGTGCCCCACGGGAACCGTCGGCGACTTCAGCAGCTTCGCCTTCTATCCGGCAAGCGGTGATTCATTCGACGTGCAAACAGATGTGCTGACGGCCACCACGGACGGAAACCACATTCTGGGTGCTGCCGTTGTTGGCAGTGAAACCACGCTTAACGACATCGCCGTCGATATTGTGCCCGCGGAATGCTCACTCTCTGCAGCGCTCTCCACCAACGGCAAGTTGGTCACCACTACACCGCTGGATCTGAGCGTGAACGCCACGGCTGTCAACCAGATTGTTGCTTCACCGGCCTCCAATCTGGCTTTCGTTACTTACTCGGCGGCAGGTGCCAACACAAATGCCGTGCTGCCCTACTATCAGCCAAACACCATCGATCCCACGAAACCGGGAACCGTGAGCTATCTTCCGCTGACTACACAGAGCGGTGGAGTCTCCCCCAGCGCGCCTCTGGCCGGTATCTTTACTCCGGACGACAAGTTATTTTTCGTCTCGACCTCCGGCGACAACATGATTCACGAGATTGACGTTCCGACGTTGACCGACAAACTGCAGATCAGCCCCAATCTGCCGGCCTGCACGCCCGGTAGCATTGATCTTGGCTGCACGTATAGCGGAACCGACTCGGTGGTCCCCGCTACGGCCATCGCCGTCAAGCCCCGCTCGACAACCTAGCAAGAGGTAATCAACAGACATCACCAAAAGGGACCGGCCATGCGCCGGTCCTTTTTTTGCGCGAGGCCGAAGAAAATGCGGGTGCCCCAGGTCTCGATTTTGAGACCTGGGAGACCACGAACCCCAAACCGGCTTCCTCTTTCGTTCCATCGGGATTGGGAATCAGCTTTCCCAGCCTGCGCACGATAGAATGGAATCATGATCAAAGGTATTTCCTTTCTTCGTTCCACCGGCAACGCGGCTGCTTATGAGCGGCTGGCAAGCTTCTTTTCCGCGCTGGGATTCACCTCCGGCAAAGGCTGGACGGAAGAGGCCAGCCGTGGCGCGGCCTTCCTGGCGCCGCTGGGCAATCTGGAATTCGTCGATGGACAATTCCCCCCGACCGCCGATGTGCTGGTCGAGGTGACCGCTCTGGATGCCGTCTATCAGGCCGCTCAGAGCTGGCTGCGCGCCCAAGACGGCGAAGAAGCCGTCGCGCGCCTTTCCGCCGTCACTGAGACGCATTGGAAGTCCAATCTCTTTACCGTCGAGCCGGAGCCGGGATTTTCGTTTTCATTTTGGGCTTGGACCGATCCCGTCAAAGGCAAGCCGGTGGCCGTCGAGGGCGATCTCTCCGCCGTTGGAATGCGCTTTGGCGTCATCGTTGCCCGCTGGAATGCGGTGATTACCGAGCGGCTGCTGGAAGGTGCGCTGGACGCCCTTCTGCGTTCCGGTGCGCAGCGTGCCGAGATCGAAGTCGTGCGCGTTCCCGGCGCATGGGAGATTCCCTCCGCCGCCCGCGCGCTGGCCGAAACCGGCAAGGTGGACGCCATTGTGACGCTCGGTTGCCTGTTGCGCGGCGAGACCGCTCACTACGAGGCCATCTACAACGAAGTTGCGCGCGGCATTGGACAATCGCAACAGGAGACCGGCATTCCCCACAGCTTTGGCGTGCTCACTTGCGAGACGCTGGAGCAGGCTCTGAATCGCGCTGGCATCAAGGCTGGCAACAAGGGTTTTGAAGCTGCCCTCGCGGCCATCGAGATGGTCAGCCTCAACCGCAAGATCAAGATTGGCGGCGCAGCTTGACGGCCGGACAGAATCGCGGAACCGGACATGGCTCGAGTCGGCGCAAGTCGCGCGAGCTGGCCATGCAGATGCTTTATCAAGCGGACATCGGCAAGCAGACGCCCGACCAGGTGCGTGCCAACTTCTGGAAGGCCGCCGACGAGGTCGAGTCGGATGTGAGCGGCTTTGCCGAGGATCTCTTCCGCGTTGCCATCACGCATCAGGAGCAGATCGACGAGTTGCTCGTCGCCAACTCCAAAAACTGGCGCATCGAGCGTATGCCAGCCGTGGACCGCAACCTGCTGCGCATGGCCGTCGGCGAGATGATCGGCTTCAAGGGCACGCCCTTTCCCATCGTCATCAATGAAGCGCTGGAGATTGGCCGCCGCTATTCGGCGCCTGAGTCCATCAACTACCTGAACGGAATGCTGGACTCTATCGCCCGCTCGCTGATCGGGAAGTGAATTAGGCAAAACGCTCATTTCACATTGTGAGATTCGGGGCGAGTTGGCGAGTTGACAGATTTATGAGATTTCTGGAATTATTTTTCTATATGTTATTGATATTGAGTGGATTATAG
>Ga0255351_1000005_pt1 | contig 124593 bp, 109 predicted proteins | sample HBST25r2metaG_FD_186024 | JGI IMG/M metagenome (GOLD analysis project Ga0255351, IMG submission 186024) | Peat soil microbial communities from Stordalen Mire, Sweden - H.B.S.T-25.r2 | ecosystem: Environmental > Terrestrial > Soil > Wetlands > Peat | place: Sweden: Norrbotten County, Stordalen... | reverse complement strand
CCAGGGGACCAAGGGACCAGGGGACCAAGGGACCAGGGGACCAAGGGACCAGGGACCAGGGACCAAAATTTGACGGCTGGTTGAGATTCGTGGAATCCCACCCTTCGCAAAAAGCGCGAATGGGCAACCATCTGGGGCATTATGAGCGGATTTCGCACCGTCCCTACGGGACTCCGGCGGCTTTGTGGTTGATCCTTCCCCACCGTTGAAACGGTGGGCTAATAACCATTGCGCCTACGGCGCGAGAAGCGGAAGCAGTACCCTGAACCAAGGCGGTAGATTCGGGTTCGTGGAATCCCACCCTTCACAAAATGCGCGAAGGATGGACGACCCGCCCTGGAGCATCCGACACCCGCCCGCTCATCGCGATAAAACTGCGATGAACGGGGCACAGCTTTTCAAAGTTCGAAGTGATTATTCTGAGATGGTGAACGGGCCACCCGCCTCCGGTTTTTCTACGACAACGGGGTCAGGCCTAAGGTGGACGTGCGCGGCACGAAGGCGCTCGACCTGACGCCGAGGCGCTTTTTCCGCGACGTTGTCAGGGCTGTCGCGGGCCGCGAGTTATAGATGGTCGCGCGGAGTACGCCGGGGGTATCGGTGTCGCACCCTAAGTTTTTCAATAACTTAACCATCCAATAAAGCAAAGTGCCCCATCCTTTCGCGCACTTTGCGAAAGGGTGGGAGACCACGAATCTCAACCAGCAGGCTTTTTCTGAACTCTGATCTCTGATCCCTGATCCCTGTGGTCGCATTGATAAACTTGAATGGAGGAGCCGCCTTGACCGAAGAACGCATCATCCGCCCCGCAAAGAACATCTACGGCAGCTTGCGCCTGCCCGGCGACAAATCGATCAGCCACCGCTACGGAATGCTGGCGGCCTTTGCCGAAGGCACGTCGCGGTTTACGAACTTTTCCACGGGGGCCGATTGCGCCTCGACGCTGGTTTGTATGGAGGCTCTGGGCGCGCGGGTGCGGCGGCTGGAGGACGGGTCGGTGGAGGTGACCGGCGTGGGCGGGCGCGTGACGGCGACGGCGGAGGCGCTGGATTGCGGCAACTCCGGCTCGACGATGCGCATGATCTCCGGGCTGCTCTCGCCGCAGCAGGGCCGCTTTACGCTGGTGGGGGATGAGTCGCTGTCGCGGCGGCCGATGGGGCGGATACAGAAGCCGCTGGAGTTGATGGGCGCGCGGCTGACGCTGACCGAGGGCCATGCGCCGCTGAGGATTGATGGCGACGCGCTGACGGCCATCGACTACACGACGCCGGTGCCCAGCGCGCAGGTGAAGACCTGCATTCTGCTGGCCGGGTTGCAGACGGCGGGCACCACCACGGTGCGCGAGGCGGTGCGGACGCGCGACCACAGCGAGCTGGCGCTGAGGGCCTTTGGCGCGGCGGTGGAGCGGACGCTGGACTCGGTTTCGATTCATGGCCCGCAGCGGCTGCACGCAATTGACGCGGCGGTTCCCGGCGATCTCTCTTCAGCGGCCTTCTTTCTGTGCGCGGCGGCGTTGTTTCCCGGCTCCAACCTGGTGCTGGACGCGCTGGGGATGAATCCGACGCGAGCTGCGCTGCTGGATGTGCTGACCGCTCTGGGCGCGCGCATTTCCGTCTTGAATCTGGAGGAGAAGAACGCCGAGCTGGTGGGCACGGTGCAAGTCACAGCGCCGCCTGAGGGGCTGGGTTCAACCACCATCAGCGGCGCGCTGACGGCGCAACTGATTGACGAGCTGCCCGCGCTGGCGGCGATTGGGCCGTTTACCAGTGGCGGCATACGCATCCGCGATGCGCGTGAGCTGCGCGTGAAGGAGTCCGACCGCATTGCGCTGGTGGTGAAGAATCTGCGCGCCATGGGAGCCGAGGTGGAGGAGTTCGAGGACGGCCTCGATGTTCCAGGCGGGCAGCGGTTGCACGGCGCAACGATTGACTCCGGCAACGATCACCGCATCGCGATGGCCTTCAGCGTGGCGGCTTTGCGCGCCGAGGGCGAGACGCGGATTGAGGGCGCGGAATCGGTGGCGATCAGCTTCCCGGAGTTTTTTGATCTGCTGGATTTGGTGGCGGAACGGTAGCCACCTGCGGTGGGGCCAGCGGCTCGCTCATCGCTCGCATAAGGTTCGTGGTATCCCACCCTGGCCACAAAAACAAGAACGTGGCGAGGGTGGGGCACCCGGCAAGCGGCTCGCTATCCGCTCGCTTGAGCTTCGTGGTTTCCCACCCATTTCACAAAGAACGTGAAATGGATGGGGCACCCAAGTTTTATTGCACCCAGATTGATGGGCTGGAGCAGTAGGCTGCTCTTACTGCGCAGCCGGTGGAGTTGCGGGTTGGCTAGCCGCTTTGGCCGGTGTGAGTCCTGGGACCACTGGTGCGGCATTCACATTGCCGCTGGCGGCTTCATTCAGGTTGATGCCGTAGTGATGCAGGGTTGAGGCCAATATCTGATACATGGAGGCCCGCGCCTGTGCGTAAGTGGCCTGTGCCGCAAGCAGACTATTCTCAGCCGAGGACAGGCTGCGCTGCTGTTGCAGCACGTTGGCCGTGGTGGAAGCGCCCAGCCGCAGCTTCTTCACTTCGGCGTCCAGGCTCTGCTGGTTATAGTCGTGGGCAGCGATGGCGGCCTGCACCTGCGCGCGGTCGTTGGCCAGCGCAATCTGCTGATTGACCACCTGCATGTGAATCTGCGTGTAGAGCTGTTCAAGGTGCAGCTCGGCCTGGCGATATTCGATGAGCGAACGAGCCTGATCGGCCTGCGCGGTCCGGTTGCGCAGAGGGATATTCAGATTGAAGCCCACACCTTTGTCCGGCGAAGTCCCGTTGAAAAGATTGCTGAAGGTGCTTCCGTAACCAACCGTGGGAACTGATTGGCAGGGAGTACCAAAAAGACTGCAGTCTTTATTGAAAGAGCCGCCCGCCGCGCTGGCACCGTAAAACCCGTAGGCGCTCAGCGTAGGCAGCAGAGCGTTGCGCGCGCCCTTCAGTGTGATCTCATCCTTCTTGATGGACAACACGGCCTGTTCCAGCTCCGGGCGATTCTGGAAGGCCAATTGCACCAGCTCTTCCACCGGCTGCTTTTCCTCGGGGATCTGTTCCAGACTCACACGGTCGGTGGGAATCACATCCGCCGCCACCAGCGCAGGATCGTTCAGGTTACGGGCGATGGCCTGCTTGAGAACCAGTTGCTGGTAGCTCAGATTGTTCTTTGAGCTGATCAACGCCTGCTGGTCGCTGGCAACCGTCGATTCCGCGTTGACTACATCAAGCGGAGCCAGGGTTCCAATCTCCAACTGCTTCTTGTTGTCGTCCAGCAGCCTGCTGCTCTGCTCCAGGGCGTGCTGCTTGGCCTGCACGTCCTCATAGGAGCTGACCAGTGCCCAGTAGATATTCTCCACCTGATTGACGGTAAAGAGAATCTGCTGGCGGAAGGTGGAGTCGGTAATGCGGCGGTCCAGGATTGCCTCATATACGAAACGCTTGTTCACCCAGATGCCGGCTCCCTGCAAGAGGTTTTGGGTCACCGTGGCCTTGAAGCTGGAACTCAGCTCCGGGCTATAGGTATTGAAAGCGTTGGAAGAGGAAATGCGCGAGTTGTTGAAGGTTACGGCCAGCGATCCGCCGGTGATAAAACCCTGATTGTAGGTGAAATTGTATTCATCGGTGTTGGTAAAGGCGCGGGGAGAAAATTCACTGGTCTGCGGCGACTCGGCCCGTTCGAACTGGAGGGTGCCGGTCACGTTTGGATCAAGATTCTCCGGAGCTGGACCAGCGCCATCGGTGGTCAGCGTGACGCCATTGGTGCCGGTCGTAGCACCACTGGAGGTTCCACCCGGTGCGCCGCTGGAGGTCAACGTTTGCGAACTGCCGCCCAGCGTGCTTTGCAAGACGGTCGCGCCCACACCGCGCAGCCCGGAACCGGCCTTGGACCGCAGAATGTCGGTGTCGGCAATGTCCATGTAATAGCGGGCAATGGCGATGTCGTAATTATTTTCGAGAGCCAGCGCCAGCGCATCCGAGAGGCTCAGATAGATTTTTCCATCCTTGACCAGATCGACGAGCCGCACGGAGTTGGCAAAGCTGGACTTGGAGATGGTGGTTGGCCGATACTTGTTGATCGGATTGCCCCGAAGCCTGCCAGATGGGACAGAAAAATCTCGCGCGGACTGGCGCAGGTTGAGCGGCTCGGTCTGCGCGGGCACGGGAGCCGCTGGCAGCTCGGAGGCCGCCTTATCCGGCGCGGTGGCCGCTGCCTGCTGGGCAAACCCGGAGGGCATTGCCGTCGTCAAGGCCAGCATCAGCGCCGCCATGGCGCGCAGCCGATTGCCCGCCGGTTGTGAATTCTTCTCTGCGGCTTCTACTTCCTGCTTCTGCAACACAGTTTTGCCAAACAAATGCATGTTTCCTCTCCATAAATCTTTGAGGCTTAGGGGCGTACTTCTTCAAGACGAACGGGGAGCCTCCCCGGACGCAATCTTTGAGATTCTCCACTCCAATTATCGCCTGTATCCGCGATATTAGCCCTGCGCTCACCGGTCAATACGCAGCGGGCTTCCGATTCGTTCCCTCAACGAGATGAGAATTACAGAACGGGAAGCGGGGAATGAGGAACCATACCCATTGTAGGGCATGGTCATTTAGGCTACTGAGAATGCCCCTCGAAATGACCCAATCCGCGCCCGCCCCGCAAAACTGGAAGCTGACTCTGACCTACGACGGCACGGATTTCAGCGGCTGGCAGGTGCAGCCGGGCGAGATTACTGTGCAGGGCGAGTTGCGGGCTGCGCTCAAGCGGATTACCGGTGAAGCGCCTCTACCGCAAGGCTCCGGGCGCACCGACGCCGGGGTTCACGCTTTGGGACAGGTGGCCAGCTTTGTGCTCGCCGCGCCTATTCCAGCGGAAAATCTGCAACGCGCTCTGAACCGGACGCTGCCACACGCGATACGGGTGCTGGAGGCGAGGACGGCGCGAAGCACTTTTCATGCGCGGCACTCGGCGCGGGCCAAGACCTACGAGTACCGCGTCTTCCGCGAGGCGCTCTGCCCACCGTTTCTGGCCCGCTACGTTCTGGACTGCCACTGGCCGATGAGTCTGGGAGCGCTGCAACACGCGGCGCGGCTGTTTGAGGGTGAACATGATTTCATGAGCTTTGCGGCTACGGACCCGGAACTGGAATCCCACCCATTCCGCACGGAGCGCGGAATGGATGGGGCACCCAGCTTTGATCCCAACTTCGAGAAAGAGCAGCAGCCCAATCTGCGCCCCTTGCCTAGAGAGGGCTTTCTGATCAAGCCGCCGATGGACCCGACGGTGCGGAGAATTTTTTCTTCTGGCTGGGAGGAGCATCCTTGCGAGGCGGGCGCGCTGCTGGTCTATCGCGTGCGGGGCAGCGGCTTTCTGCATCACATGGTGCGCAACCTGGTAGGAACCATGCTGGATGTGGGCCGGGGACGGCTCAGCGCCGATTCCATCCCGGAGATTCTGGCCGCCCGCAGCCGTGCCGCAGCCGGACCCACCGCTCCGGCGCGGGGACTGTTTCTGCATTCGGTGGAATATGACGGGGCGGAGTTGATTAGAGCATTTTAGGAAATCATGTATTCCGAAATTTCATCGGCTTCCCACCCATTCCGCTGAAAAACGCGGAATGGATGGGGCACAGAAGTCTATAGCAAAAGCTAAAATGCTCTAAAGAGACCGAATAAAGTCTTGTTTTAGGCTTAAATAAAGACTATATTCAGACCATTAAAGATCTTCAGGAGGTTCACCATGCGCTATTCCACCCAGATCAAGCCCATCAGCTACGTGAAAGCCCACGCCGCCGAACTGCTGGACCGCATCACCGAAGAGCGGGAGCCGATCATCATCACCCAGAACGGCGAAGCGCGGGCAGTGCTGGTGGATGTTCATTCCTACGACGCATCCCAGGAGACCATGGCCATGTGGCGGATCTTGGCAATTGGCAAGGAGCAGATCGAAACAGGCCAGACCCTCCCGCTCGCCGAGGCTATCGCCAAGATTCGCAACCGTGGCGCGAAAATGCCGGAAACAGAGGGCCACTTCTCCCCGTCTGCTGTGGAAGTGCAAAACGGAAGACGCTGTTTTGAGAATCTTGCCCCGGACATGGAAGAGCAATGAACTTCACAGTACGCATCACCAGCGCTGCCTATCGTGATCTGATGGAGATTTACGATTGGATTGCGGAACACGATTCGCCGGAGAAAGCCAATTATGTACTTGACCGGCTGAGCGAAGTGGCCGAGAATGCGGCGGCATTCCCGCATCGCGGAACACAGGTGAAGGAACTGCCTCCAGGAACGGAAGTCGAGTATAGACAGGTTTTTTTCAAACCCTATCGCGTAGTTTACGAAATCTTGCGCGACGAAGTCGTGATCCACTTGATTGCCGATGGCCGCCGCAATTTGCAATCGCTGCTGATGCGGCGGCTGACCGGTCAGAACTTGTAAACGACACCGAGTCCGGCGCGCGCGCTGCGGCTTTCGTGCGATGCGCAGCCCATGTTCGCGCAGGATTGCGGCAGGTCAGCGGTAATGGCAGACCGAATGTCGTCACCCCAGACGCGGAGATAGAAGCGCGAAGTCACTTTGTAATCGATGCCGCCGCCATACCCTCCTGCAAAAGATTCACTCGGAGTTGCATAGGGCTGGGTTGGCGCTGAGCTTGAGGTGTCGCTCCTAACGGGTGTGCCGCTGATGTGCTCGCAGCCCAGCAGTACATGGGCAAAAGCCTCCGTGGGTCCAAACAGATGCGCGTGCACTACTGGGCCAAGCAGCACCATAGTTACCGTCGGATCACCGGGATTGGACGCGTCGTAGGTGTACTTGTAAACGCCGCCGTTCGCGGTGAGGCCAAAGTACTTGCCCCAGTCGCGGGTCACCGAAAGATCTACGCCCAACTGCCCATTGCGCGACTGGTTGACGTTGTTCAGGCTGGTATAGCCGACTCCAGCGAATACTTCGTACTTGGGGTAGGACTCAGCCGCTGCGGCGCGCGCGGGCTTGTCGGGGGCAATCTGGCTGGTGGCCGTCAAAGGCATCATCGCGGTCGCAACCGCGACCAACACCGAAAGCAGAAACTTACTCTTCAATTTGGGACTCTCCTCAATGCATTGCTGGAACGACGCTGGCGCTCCGGGACCGAAGCCCTCCGAGCCGCCAATATAACCCGCCGTAATCTTGACCGGCCACCTGGATCGACGAACCACTACTAGACTATCCTCTCAGACCCGTTTCCATGAAGTCGGGCGGGGGGTGAGTTGCGGGAAATCTCTTTCACTGTGACGGGAATCCCCTTGGAAAGATAGCGGCGGATGAACTTCGGCTGCCGCCTGAACCGGTTTATCGCGAACGGTGAGCAGCCTGGAATGGCGCTTGAGAGAAAATTGAAAGGCCTTTTGATGGCGATTGACGCTGGTTTTGCAGCTTCTCTGTCCCATTTTCCGGGACTGCTCTCGTCAAAAAGTACCCAATTTCATTTTTTTCGCTTATGCTGTTAACAATCCTTTCTTGCTTCGGCAAGCCACAAACACCGAGATACGAGTGCAGATGAATCCAGTCGCTTTGGCGGTTGACGATCTTCGGGAGCAGTATACGCAGGAGATGATCCTCGTCCGCCAGACCTGTGAGCGCACGGGCGACGGTACGGCCGCCATCCGCCGCCGCTCTGCTGTGGTGGACCGTATCCTGATTGAAATGTGGCGTCGAGCCTTTGCCGGCCAGCCCGCGCCGAATATGGCTCTGCTGGCGCTGGGCGGCTACGGGCGCAAGGATCTCTTTCCCTACTCGGACATCGACGTGCTCTTCGCCTTCGCCGACGACAAGGCCGAGGCCAGTTCCAAGGAAGCCGTGCGCACGATCATCCAAGGAATGTGGGACATCGGCCTGCGGGCCAGCCCTTGTTCGCGCACCGTCAAAGAAGCCGGACGCTTCGATCCTGACAATCTGGAATTCACGCTGGCCACGCTCGACCGCCGCTTCCTGGCCGGCCATTTCCCGCTCTACCAGCAGTTACATCAGACGGTTCTGCCGGGTCTGGTTTTGAGCGAGTGGAATACGATTACGCAAAAGCTGGGCGAGATTGCCCGCGCACGCCACGCCAAATTCGGCAATACTATTTTTCATCTGGAGCCGAACCTCAAGGATTGCCCCGGCGGGCTGCGCGACTTCAGTCTGGCCGTCTGGTTTGCGCTGCTCTTTCATCTCAAGGAGACCAAGGAGTGGCCCCGCCACCGCGGAGGCGTCTTTCAGAGCGCGCGCGGAGACGCCGAGGCCGCCTTTGATTTTCTGGCCGCCGCCCGATGTTTTCTGCACTTCCGCCACGGCCGCGACGACAATACCCTCGACTGGCAGTCGCAGGATGAAGCAGCTGCCAACAGCATCGGCCTGGAGACGCGGGGCACCGCAGATCCGGCGTACTGGATGCGCACTTACTATCGCCACGCCCGCGTCATCTATCGCCGCGCCGTGCTGCTGATGGAGCATCTGCCTGCCCCGGTCAGCTTTTACAAGCAGTTCCGCCGCCGCCGCACGCCCATCGCCGGAACCGACTTCCTGCTTGACCAAGGGCGCATCGATATTGTTCCCGGCGCGCAATTCAACGACACCGGCGCCATTCTGCGCATTTTTTCTCTGATGGCCACGCACGGCTACGCGCTTTCGCAGGCCGCCGAGGACCGCATCACCGACGCGCTGCCCGCTCTGGCCATCCACATTCCCGAAGGCCCTTATCTTTGGAATGCTCTGCGCGAAGTTCTGCTTGGACCCCATGCGGCGCACGCCTTGCGCACCATGCACGCGCTGGGCATTCTGGAGATGCTCATTCCGGAGTTCCACGGGATTGACGCCCTGGTCATCCGCGACAGCTATCACCGCTACACCGTTGACGAGCATACCTTCCTGACCATCGACAACGTGCACGGCCTGCGCCAGCCTGCCAACGAGTACGAGCAGCGCTTGGCCCAACTGCTGCCGGAGATTGACCGCCTCGACCTCTTCCTACTCACGCTACTGCTGCACGATACCGGCAAGGCCCGGCGCAACGAGGACCACGTCGCTCCCAGCATCGAGTTGGCCGACGCGCTGCTAGTCCGCCTGGAGTTCGACGGCGAAGAGCGCGAGGCCGTCATTCAGCTCATCCGCCTGCATCTGGAGATGTCCAACGCCCTGCGGCGCGACATCTTCGACCATGAAAACGTGCGCGGCTTTGCGGAAAAGGTTGGCAACCCGCAGATTCTCAAAATGCTTACGCTGATGACCTTTGCCGACATCAAGGCCGTCAATCCCGAAGCCCTGACGCCCTGGAAGGCCGAGAATCTTTGGCAACTCTACATGGCCACGGCCAACTTCATGGACCGCTCGGTCGACGAGGTCCGCTACCGCGCCAACATTGATCCCACGCTGCTCAACCGCCTCCGCTCGATGGTTCCCGCCGACCAGCACGAGGCTCTCAAACTCTTCCTGGAAGGCCTGCCGCAGCGCTACCTGCAAACCCGTTTGCCGGAGCAGATCCGCAATCACTTTCAGATGGCCGCCAAGCTCGACGAGGACAATGCGCAGATCGATCTGCGCCCCCATCGCCAGCTCTACGACCTGACCGTCATCACCCGCGACCGCACGCGCCTCTTTGCCGACGTCGCCGGCGCCTTGGCCGCCTGGGGCATGAACATCGTCAAGGCCGGGGCATTCTCGAACGAGGCTGGCGTCATCGTCGATAGCTTCCACTTTCAGGACAACTTCCGCACCCTCGAGCTCAACCCCAGCGAGAAGGATCGCTTCCTCGCCTATCTGCATGACGTGGTCGCGCTCAAGCTGCCCGTCGAGCAGATGCTGGAAGCCCGCCGCCATAACTACGACCCCGCCAACCTCAAAACCGAGGTCGCCACCAAGCTTGGTTTCGACTCCGAGTCCTCCACGCACTCGACGATTCTGCAAGTCGTCGCGCAAGACCTGCCCGGCCTTCTGCGCCAGATCGCGCTCACTCTCAGCACGCATCAATGTAACATCGAAGTCGCTCTGATCGACACCGAAGGCGAAACGGCCATCGACGTATTCTATCTAACTAGCCAAGGCGCGAAACTAACTCCCGAAGCCCAGCAAACCCTCGATAAAGACCTCACAGCCGCGATTGACGCCATGCGCAGCCCTTCGGCAAACTAAAACCTCATGCATTGTTAACTACATCTACCCCACGTTAAAATGCAGGGCTAATAGCCGCTGTGACAAGTTGCCGATGATGAAATACTGCCTGTACAGAATACTTCTGCACAGGCAGCCTGATCTTACAGGATGCTGAAAGGACCACCTATTACAAACTATCTAACTCTATCGGAATGATATTTACTTCTTGACCCAAATCTCCACGCGGCGGTTTCTCGCCTGTCCATCGTCGTTGGCGTCCGAGGCGACGGCCAGCCCCGAACCATATCCGCGCACAATCGCCGGACTCATGCCCCGCTGTTGGAACTGCTCTTCCACCGCCTTGGCCCTGCTCAAGGAGAGCGACTGATTGGCCGAGGGTCCGCCTTTGCTATCCGAGAAGCCGAAAAGCATGATCTTGTCTCCGGTAATTCTCAGGTCTGCGATCAGCGCCACGACCCGGTTCAGATCGACCTTGGCCTTGTTGTCCAGCTCCGTCTGTCCGGACTGAAAGCGGAAGTCGAGCGAGAGGCGGTTGGCGTCCTTGGTGAACGCTTTATACTCACCCGGAGCGCTGGCGGAGACGGTTTGAGCTACCTGCGCCACGTTCTGCGCAACAAAGCCGCTGGCACCGACCACATCCTGCCCCTTCTTGGAGAGCGCAAACTCCAGGAACTGGCGGGTGTATTTGTTGTTTGGATTGGAGGGCGTGTAAAGATAGAGCCGCCGCGACAGCAGATAGTCCTCTGTCCCCACGGTGAGCCGCGTGGGCAGCAGCGAGAGCGTTCCCTTCTCCGAAACCGCGATCGGCTTGGCGCTTTGAATATACGGAAGGCCGATGAAGCCGATGCCGTTTGGATCGGCGGCCACCTGATCGGAGAGAGCCTTGCTGTCCTCGATGCGCAGCGCACCGGCGGCCAGCGGCTTGCCCCCAAGCACCAGGCTCTTGAAGGTGTCGTAGGTGCCGGATTTGTCGTCCCGGGCGTAGATTTTGATCGGACCGCTGAACGCGCCGACCTGCGACCAGTCGGTAATCTCGCCGGTAAAGATGCGCATGATCTTTTCTTTATCGAGCTGGTCGGCGGGGTTGGCGGCGTTGACGATCACCGCGATGCCGTCCAGTCCCAGAATATGCTCGTTGGCCAGGGAAGACATATCCCCCAACGAACCCAGCTTGGCCGCCTCCTCGGGCTTGATCTTTCGCGAGGCCATGCCAATATCGCAACTGCTGTCCGCCAGAGCGGTGAAGGCCGTCGCCGAGCCATGCGCCGCAATAGTAATCGCGGAAGCTTTACTGTCTCCGGGCAGAACGCCCTCCACGATTTTCTCCAGAGGGCTGGCACCGGGAAGAATGCGAACGTCCATCGCGCCCTGATCTTTGAGGAAGGCCTCGGCCATAGCCGGTCCCAGCGTGTCTCCGATGGTGTTTGAGCCAGCCAGACGCAGAATCGCCTTGGGCACGGCTTTCCCGACGGCCGCATTTGCGCTGTGTAATCTGCCCCAGGCGGCATATCCGGCGATCCCTACCAGCAGCAGCAGCGCGGTCGCCATCGCAACCAAACGCGCTGACGGCGGCTTCTTGCCGGGAGCCGCGGAAGCTACCACGGAGGCTGCCGCTGGAGCAATGTCGTTTTCATCCAGTAACGACCCCCCGCACTCGGGGCATACGAAAGCTTCTCCTTGCGGGATTGGAATATGCTGTTTACGTTTGGCTTCCTTGCACTTGCTGAAGTTAGAGCATCTTCCCCATCGAACGGTCATGCTGACCCACCTTCCAAATAACTCAAACTAAGTGACAGTTCTGCAAAGGCTGGAAAACATCAAGCACAGAGAGCCTCTCACGCAGTCCGCGAAAATGCGGAGCTTCACTTCTCGCCTTGGAGTCGAGACAGTATTCAGCAGTAAGACACCCTCGTCATTCCTAAGTGCAGGTTACTCGGAGAAGGTGAAATAGGTCATTAAGAGGAAATGAATATCTATTTTGGATAATATGGGTCTTATATGGCTCAGGGATTCCTCGATAAAGTTATCGCCTCATCTTTCGTGGCCATCGGGGAGCAGCTTCGCAAGGCAAGGTCCAGATAGGCGGCAACATAGACGGTGAGTCCATGTGGCAAAGCCAAACGGCTCAGCCTTGGCGCCGCTTCGGGAGCAACCTCATCCGTAGTTGCCGCTGCCCGCGATACACTACATATTGACCTATGTTTGAAAACCTTACCGACAAACTGCAACGCGCCTTCAAGTCTCTCCGCGGCCAGGGTACACTCACCGAAGAGAACATCGCTGAAGCCCTGCGCGAAATCCGTGTCGCTTTACTCGAAGCCGACGTTAACCTCAATGTTGTCCGCGACCTGATCGAGCAGATTCGCGTCAAAGCCGTCGGCACCGAAGTCCTCACCGCGCTTTCGCCCTCTGAGCAGGTCATCAAGATCGTCCGCGACGAGCTGGTCACGCTGCTGGGCAAGGACACGGCGAGGTTCAAATTCGCCTCGCAGCCGCCCTCTGTAATTTTGATGGCTGGCCTGCAAGGCTCCGGCAAGACGACCACGTCGGGCAAGCTGGCGGCCTGGCTCAAAAAGGGCGGCCATCGGCCCATGCTCGTCTCGGTGGACGTTTATCGCCCCGCTGCACGCGAGCAGCTCAAAGTCGTCGCCAAGTCCATCGAGGCCAAGCTCTACGAAGGTGACCAGAAGGGCGAGAAGGCTGGCCCAGCGCTCGTTGCCCGGCTGGCGCAGGAGGCTCGCCGCGAAGCGCGCAACATGGGCTGCGACGTGCTCATCGTCGATACCGCCGGTCGCCTGCACGTCGATGAAGAGCTGATGGGCGAGATGGAGCAGTTGAAGAAGCTCCTCAACCCCAGCGAAATCCTCTTCATCGCTGACGCCATGACCGGCCAGGACGCGGTCAACTCCGCTGCCGATTTCCACAAGCACCTCGGCCTGACCGGCGTCGTCCTCACCAAGATGGACGGCGATGCGCGTGGCGGCGCGGCGCTGTCGATCCGTCACGTCACCGGCCAACCTATCAAGTTCATCGGCGTGGGCGAAAAGCCGGACGCCTTCGAGCCATTCCACCCTGACCGCATTGTTGGCCGCATCCTCGGCATGGGCGACATGATGTCGCTGATCGAGAAGGCCGAATCGACCCTGGACCGCAAGAAATCCGAAGACCTGGCCAAGAAAGCCCTGCTCGGCGACGGCTTCACGCTGGAAGACTTCCGCGACCAATTGCGCCAGATCAGCAAGCTCGGTTCCATGGAGTCGATCCTCAAGATGCTGCCCTCGGTCGGCCCTTTCGCCGGGATGCAGCAAGCTGCCAAAAACGTGGATGAAAAGCAATTCACGCGCCTGGAAGCGATCATCAACTCGATGACTCCCAAGGAGCGCCGCAACCACGAGATTATCAGCGGCAGCCGCCGCAAGCGCATCGCCAAAGGCAGCGGCACCGACGTGCAAGACGTCAACAATCTCCTCCGCCAATACGCCCAGATGGCCAAAATGTTCAAGCAAATGGGCAAAGGCGGCATGATGAAAAACATGATGCGCGGCGGCATGGGCGCACTGGCCGGCAAGCAGCGCTTCGGGCGGTAGAATGATTGCTTAAAGGAGGACGGAATGCGCAAGCTGACAGTCAAGAACTTCTCGGTCATCAAAGAAGCCGAGCTGGAGTTCGGCAAAATCACCGTCCTCATCGGCCCGCAAGCGAGCGGTAAGAGCTTGTTGTGCAAGCTGGCATATTTCCTGGGGAAGGAGCTTGTTGAGCTTTCAGCCCGGTCAATCTCGAACGGAAGCTCATGGGACGAGTACTTGCTAAATGCGTCCAAGGCATTTTGGAGCCGCTTTTCCTCTGGAGACGGACTGGTTCAGCTTGGTACAGAGGTGAAGTTTGCCTCGTATCAATATGAAGTAGCGCTCACTTGGGGGGGCTGACCCGGACCTCCTTGTTTTCCAATTCAGCGAGATTTTTATAAAGCATGAATTTCCGATTCTTGCCCAAAAAATCAGATTCCTGCCCAAAAAGTCGATTTCTTGCCCAAAAACTTTTCATCCTGCCCAAAAAATAGGTATTACTTTGGTACTATTTAGGCAAAGCCCCTCAAGGGCTAAAGCCCAGTCTATTTTGAGTCGTTTACGGCACGACTGAAGTCGTGCCCTTTCAAAGCGAGACATAGCAACTCTAGCCCCGCTCTAAGATGTTTTGGACGGCAATGCGCGCCGCAAGAAGTGTACAGCAGAAAAGTAGAGACCGACCCGCTGGGCCGTGGGGTAGAAGCGCTGGTGAACCCTTCCTAAGAAGGTGGAGCTCTCCGCGGTTCATTAGGCATCCCGGACTGGCGGGCACGGCACACAGAACCGATTGTCGAGTTGAGCCCCTGTTCAATGAATGTTGGTTCAACCAGCGTTGATCGCCCACCTGCTTTGCAGGCCGGTTTCTATTGCGAATAGTAGAGGGCGCGGAGCGGAATTACAAGTCTTGTATGCAAATGGGCTTTGTGGTATTTTCTTGACCCGATGTTTTTGGGAGGCTTGCGCTCAAATCTGCGGGCCTCCCCGCGCGCATTATCCTATCTTTCGCTCATCTTCCAGCACTTCGTCCAGCAAACCGCGCAGACTGGCTGTACGGGCGTTCGTCGGGCGCATCGTGCCGCCAGGGGCCTTGCGGGCTTCGGCCAGTTCGTCGGCCAGATTCAGCGCGGCCAGCACGGCCACGCGCAGCGAGTCCACCGTGCTGCCGTGAGCGGCGACGGCACGCATCCGCGCATCGACCAGCTCGGCCAGGGCGCGAATGTGTTCGGCGTCCTGCCCGGAGAGGTAGTAGGTCTGGTCGTAGATCTCGACGGCGACGTAGTTGGCGTGGTTGGGGGAAGCTTCCTGAGCCATCGTTGACCTCACAATTCCAGTGCGTCGAGTTGAGAGAGGATGCGCTCGACGCGCTGCCGTACCTGATTGCGCTCTTCGCGCAAGGTGCTGATTTCTTTCTGGAGCTTCTCGGCCAACGGGGACTGCTCGCGCAGCTCCAGCTCGGCTTTGGAGGCGCGCTCCTCGGCCGTGACGCGGGCTTGACGCTCCCACTTGACCAGGCTCACGGTGCGCATCACGCGCTCTTCCAGCGCGGAGAATTCATCCACGCTCAAGGTCACGGCGGCAACTTCGGCAGTTGGCTCCGTGGCTGGCGCGGCTACGGGTTCAGCAGGGGCTTCCGCAACAGCTTCCGCCGCCGACTCAGCTTCGCGCTCTTCCGGAAGCGCCTCTTCCAACTCATCTGTCTTCCAAAAAGTCTCAGGCATTGAGAAAAACCTCCAGGGAATTAGGTCTTGCCGCTGCGAGTATAGCGCAGAATGAACCGCTTTTCCGCTTAACTGCGCAGACGCGCCCCTACTTTGCCAACAGCTTCAACGACCTGCGTCTGGAAGGTTTGCAGCTCCTCCTCGCGCAGCGTGCGGTCGGCGGCTTGGAAGGTTGTGCCCAGCAGCAGCGCGTACTCGCCCGCAGCCAGCTTCTTGTCGCGGAAGACCTCGCGCGCGCGCCACTCGACCAGTTCGGGAATACGCAGCGAGGCGACCGCTTGGTTGATGGTCTCCCAGGCGATTTTTTCGTCGAGAATCAGCGAAAAATCGCGGCGCACCGGCTGGAAGCGGGAAATCTCCCGTGAAACTGGCTGACGCAAGGGCAGTTTGTAGAGCCGGTCAAGGTAGATTTCACCGGCGAGAACGGGCTCTTTCAGCTTGCGCTCGGCGGCCTGCGTGGGATGAAGCTGGCCGAACCAACCTACGGTTGTGCCGTCCACGACCACACGCGCGGCGCGATAGGGATGCAGCCAGGGCGGCGTAATACCCGCCTCGGCTGGAAAGCGATCGAAGAGAACGGCCCGCGATTGGAAGCGCGCCAGGAGCTGCTCGACTACGCCCTTCAGATCGTGGAATTCAATGGCCCGTGCGGCGTGCAGCGCAGACTGCTCTGCCATTGCGCCCACCGCGCCGAAAGAGAGGGCGACGCGCTCGTCAACCTTTTCCGTGCTGCCGCTAAAGACCGTGCCCAGCTCAAAGAGGCGCACATCGCTGACGTCGCGGTGGAGATTACCGGCGATCATCGAGAGCATTCCCGGAATGAGCGAGGGGCGGAGCACGCCAGCCTCTTCGCTGAGGGGGTTGCCCAGCGGGACGGCAAGGCCAGGCTGCGGAGCGGTCAGCGCGGCCTCGGCAGCCGAGCAGAAGGTGCTGGAGATTGCCTCGTGGAAGCCGGCGGAGAGCAGCACGCGGCGCGCTTCGGACTCCTGAGCAGCCCAAGGCAGCGCGCGCACACCTTCGCCAAAAGCGGGCAGCGTGTTGGCGAAGCGGTTGTAGCCGTAGACGCGGGCGACCTCTTCAATCAGGTCGATCTCGCGGTCGATGTCCAGCCGCCAACTGGGCAGCGTGACCAGCCAGGCTGGCTCGCCTTTCGCTAACTCCGTTAACTCACATCCCAGCGCTCGCAGCACGCCTTCGACCGTTGTCGCGGTAATTCCCTCTGCGTCAATTGTCGTTCCAAGAATGCGGCGCACCTCGCTCAGCGCCAACTCGACCGGCTTGCGGCTGGTGGTGCGGGCTTCGAGCGCAGGCACGCGCACATCCACCAGATCGCCTTCAATCCAGCCGCCATTGACGAGCAGGAAGCTGCTCACCAAGGCCGAGGCAACCGGCGCTGCGTTGAAGTCCGCGCCGCGCTCGTAGCGATGGCTGGCGTCCGTGTGCAGCCCGTGACGGCGAGCCGTGCGGCGGACCGCGACTTGGTCAAACCAGGCCGCTTCAACCAGCACATTTTTGGTCTCCGCGGTAATCATCGAATCCCAGCCGCCCATGACTCCGGCCAAGCCGAGCGCCTTGACGTGATCGGCGACCACCAGATCTTCCGGGTCCAGCGTGCGCTCCACGCCATCGAGGGTTTTCAGCTTTTCACCCTTCTTCGCACGCCGCACTAGGATGCCGCCTTCGAGCTTGTCGAGATCAAAGACGTGCGTCGGCTGGCCCATGGCGAGCCATGCGAAGTTAGTGGCATCGACGGCGTTGGAGATTTGCTTCTGCTCCAGCAAGCCGAAGTAAGTGGAGACCTCCGCGCCCGCGAACCAGTCGCGCGAGGGACCGATGGTGATGCCACGCAGCACACGCGCCGTGAAACGCCCGCAGGCGTCCTGTGCCTCAATGCGCACGGGGTAGGGCGCTGCCGCTGGCCGTGCTTCAGGCAGCGAGAAGTTGAGCGCAGGCAGCGTGAGTCCATAGATCGCCGCCGCCTCGCGCGCCACGCCGTAGTGGTTCATCGCATCCACGCGGTTGGTGGTGACGTCCATCTCGTAGTACGAACCGTTGCCCTCGCCGAGCGGATAGATGCCATCGACCGCGATGCCGCGCAGGGTCAGATCTTCAGCGAGTTGCGCATCGTCTACGGGTAATTCAGGCAGATAGGCTCTGAGCCATTTTGTAAGAATTTTCATTTGGGTTACCTTTTAGCAAGTTAGTTTGCGCTGCGCGCATGAAGCCAGTTAGCAAGTTAGCGGGTTTCATTGAACCAATCAGGGATTCAACACGCCCAGCAATCCATTGATAAGTTTTGCGGTTTCCGTTGCCAGATCGAGCAATTTCCCAGCAGATTCCTTGTCGATAAAGCCCATGTCACTCGCCAACTCATTCTGTGTTTCAAATTCATACAGCGATCCACGCGCCGAACCAAGCGACTTTCGCAACTCTGCATCTGTCAGCTTTCCGTGGCCTTCGGCGATATGACTGGCAACTGCAACTGCGGACCGGCGCATCTGCATCCGCAATCCAAACGTCTCAGATTTCGGAAACTCTTCGGTATGCAGGTAAACCTGACGAGCTAATTCCATTGCCTTTTGCCAGACGATCAAGTCGCGAAAGGATCGAGTTCTGGGCATAACAACCTCTTCCTGTCCAAACAGCCGCTAACTTGCTAACTCGCAAATGTGTGCGCAGCGCATGCTAACTTGCTGCATCAAATCAAAACTGCCATTCCTAAACGAACTGTTCCAGAAATCTCATATCACCGGCGTAGAACTTACCAATTTCCGAAATGCCGTACTTCATCATTGCAATTCTTTCCACGCCCATTCCGAAGGCAAATCCGGAAATTTTCTTCGGGTCGTAGGCAGGCTGTTTCTCCGCCGCAAAAGCAAAGACCGCCGGGTCCACCATGCCGCAGCCGAGCAGCTCAATCCAGCCGGAGTTCTTGCACTTGCGGCAGCCCTTGCCGCCGCAGAAGATGCAACTGATCTGCACATCCGCGCTCGGCTCGGTGAAAGGAAAAAAGGACGGAAAGAAGCGCGTCTTCACCGCCGAGCCGAAGAGAGCCTTCATGGCGTGGTCGAGCGTGCCCTTCAGGTCGCTGAAGGTGATATTGGTGTCCACGCATAGGCCTTCCACCTGATGGAAGATCGGCGAGTGCGTGGCGTCTTGCGCGTCGTTGCGGTGCACCTTGCCTGGAATGACGATGCGCACCGGAGGCGGCTGCGACTCCATCGTCCGCATCTGCACGGGCGATGTGTGCGTACGCATCAGCAGGCGGTCGCGCTGCGGGCGGCGCTCTTGCCCTGCCACTACCAGCGTGTCCTGCGTGTCACGCGCCGGATGCCCCGGCGGAAAGTTCATGCTCTCAAAGTTGTAGAAGTCAGTCTCGACCTCAGGACCCACGCCGACCGAGTAGCCCAGCGCCGCAAAGACGCTGACAATCTCATTCAGCGTGCGCGTGATCGGATGCTCCGCGCCCACGAGACGCCGCGTTCCGGGCAGCGTAATGTCGATAGCCTCGGCGGCCAGCGCTGCGTCGGTCGGACCTGCACCGAGCGCCGCATCCAGCAGGCCTTCGACGACCGCTTTGAAAGCGTTGAAGCGCATCCCCAGCGCCTTTTTGGCCTCAGCGGGCGCAGCCTTCAGCCAGCGGCCTGAGACCTCGTTGAGCAGGCCCTGCTTGCGGCCCAGCCATTGCAGCTTGAAGGCCTCGACAGCAGCCTCGCCGTCCACAGTTGCGGCAGCCGCGCGCGCCTGCTGCTCCAGTTGCGCAAAGGCCCGGTCAAGCGCAGATTCGTCAAATGCATCCAGATTGGGAATTTCGATGTTCATAAGCGTATATAAGAAGGATAAACCATTGCATTGAGCGGCGTTTTGTCGCACTATCTACGACTCAGGCCGATTAAATCGAGAAAGTCCTTGAATGTGGATTCCACCGAAGCCGCTCGCTGAATTGCTCGCAAGTCGATCCTGACGGCAAGATGCACGGCAGCCATCGGCTTGTGATATTCGGCCCAAAGGCGCTTCAAGGCTTGCGATGCCAGATCGCTCGTGACAGGCCGCGCGGCCTCGTGTCCTTCCATATGCCGCAGCAGGAAACCCTCATGGCAAGGCTCCTGCCAGATCAGGTGCAGCCGATGCCGTTTTGCAAGTGGTTCAATCTGCGTATCCCGCTCCGGCTTGATACCCCACTTGTCGCGATCCAATAGAATCGCCCGATGAGCAAAGGAGGTGCGCTTGGCCTCTTTCACCTTGATTCGCCGAATAGCTAACTCAACAAGCGCAAGCGGATCACCGCCTCCCGGTTGCAGTACATCATTATCGAAATATAGATGTAAACCGGCAGCCTCGGCGATCTCTCCAAGCCGCTTCCCATACGACTGCTCACTCGGTCCTTCGCAACCGAGATAGATGCGGGTACGCTGCTGAATCCGCAGTCGGCTCATCCAATCCGCGGTACAGCGCCGTACACGCCTCCAAGATACTTCTGGTAAAAGTTATCAACGCGACGAACGCCTTCAATGTCCTTTAGACCATAGATTTTAGTGCGTCCCTGGTTATCCTTTTCGGTGAAGAAGATTTCTTCTTTCTTCAACTCTTCCAGCAGTGATGCGCTGTGGCCGCTGAACCAAAGCTGGGCTTTGTGTGGATTCAACTCGCTGTCGTAAAACCAATGCAAGATTTCTGGGAGCAACATAGGGTGGATGGTTGAGTCCATCTCGTCAATCACTGCGATTCCACCCAAATGAAGTGCGTGCCAAAGATGCGGATATATACATACAAATTGCTTTGTCCCCTCGCTTTCAAGAGAAAGTGGAATAGGCTGCTCCAAACCGCCATGCACAAAAAAAGGCTGGATTCCGTTAGGCGTATTTACTAGAAGCATCTCCTTAATCCCAATATCCACTCGTCTGAGTGCCTTTTGTAAGTCCTTTATAGTACCTGGATAATTTGCATAGTATTCAGTCGCATCCTTCTCGTCGAGTATCCGCTTTGCATTTGAAATATTTGGAATAATACCGCTGGCCCACTTCAACAGCCCCATTGTAGGACCATGTTCTGCAAATTGAGCAATTGTTGCAGCCAGACTTACACTGGGACGAAGTTTATCAACAATATGCGCCAATCCGCGCATTGAAAAACCAGATCCACCTTGTACTCCGCCATCGATTTCCCGCTTAAACAATATTCTTGACTTTCCTATCGCAGGCTGTTCACGCAATTCCTCAGACAATACGACCATTGAACGATCCGCTGTTCCACCTATTTTCACTTCGTAGCTATACTGCGCATACTTGGTATTTTTTAGATCATTCTCCTTTTGAACAGCCATATCCGCTAACCAATCAAAGGATACTTTTATTCGGAGAGACTCCCTGTTTCCATCAGCAAAACGAAATGTTGGTATAGGGGCATCTGGTGGCCAACTAAAACTTTGCACGAGAAACCACTGCAAAAAAGCCAGCGCCTTAAGCACAGTCGACTTCCCCGACGCATTGGCCCCAAAGAAGGCCACGGTCTTTGGAACCCGTTCGCCGCTGCCGTCTTTGATTTCGGCAAACCGGCCCTCTTCGTCCGGCACCTTCGCGCCGATGCGTAGGTCGATCACCTGCGTCTCGCGGATGGAATAGAAGTTCTCGATCTCCAAGCGATGAATCATGGATTGCCGCCTATAGCCTAAAAACTGTCTCTTATACTCGCATTATTGACAATTAAATGTCAATATAAAAAGTATAGGCGATTTTTAGGCAATTATGCAGACGGCTTTACGCGGCGATTTCGTCTTCAATGATGATCTGCCAGCCAAAGCGCAGATCGGTTTCGCTGGTGGGGTAGAAGCCTCTGATCTCCTGGGAAAGCGACACATAGAAACGAGAATAACTCATAAATATCCTTCCATACTTCAATAAACGACATTGTATTGTCGAAAACAAGACTATAGGCGATTTTTACCCATTTATTCCCAAACGCAGAACGGCCCGAAATCCAGCGGACTCCGGGCCGTTCTGCTGACTTGCTGATTCGCTCTTACGCGGCCTTCTTCTCGGCGGCGAGAGCAGCCCTGGCTTGGTTGACGAGTCCGGTGAAGCCAGCTGCGTCCTTGATGGCGATGTCGGAGAGGATCTTGCGGTCCAGTTCGACGCCAGCCTTCTTCAAGCCGTTGATCAACTGCGAGTAGCTGAAGTTATTCAGCTTGGCGGCAGCCGAGATGCGCACGATCCACAACGAACGGAACTGGCGCTTCTTCTGCTTGCGGCCTGTGTAGGCAAACTTCAGGCCGCGCTCGACGGCCTCCTGGGCTGCCTGATAGAGCTTGGACTTCGTAAGGAAGTATCCACTGGCTCTCTTCAGAATCTTCTTGCGGCGGTCACTCCGCTTGGTACTGCGTTTTACGCGGGGCATAACAATTTCTCCATTTTGCGTTCGGTGATGCGGCTGGAGGCAGGAGGCGCTCTCCCGGATGGGGCGGCGCGGTAAACCTCTTCACTCGCTATACAAGCCTTGATCTCTCAACTGGCCGGAATCACTCTGCCAATCGGGGGCCGGGGCAACGCGTTTGCCGGGGCCCGGTAGAACCTCTCCACGCGGAGAGGCACCACGATCAGGCGTAAGGAATCATGCGCGCTACCTTCTTGTAGTCGCCATCGGAAACCATCAGGGTCTTGCCCAGCTTGCGTTTCACTTTTGGCGATTTCGAAGTAAGGATGTGCCGCGTCTTCGTCTGGTGCCGCTTGATTTTGCCGGTTCCAGTCTTGCTGAAGCGCTTCTTCGCGCCCGTATGGGTCTTCAACTTAGGCATTTTCTTCTCGTTTTGGCGGAGGAACTGCGCCCTCCGGATCGCCCGTGAGACAGGGTTTCCCCTGCCCTCTTGAGGCTCCATCCATTATAGCGCATGGGCGGTATTCCTGCTCGGCAATTAGGGCCTGTAACACTACATCAGGCGACTGAGGTAGTGTTACAGGCCCTAATTGCCGCACGCCTAAAAGGGGAGAAACGTTTACACTTGTAATTACTTGAGTCCTGTATCGAAACAAACCCGAATTCTGGTTGCAATTAAGCTCCTGCATTCAGCAGTATGGTTCTTCTTTGCAGGATGCATCGTGACAATCCCCATTGTTGGCGCTCTGGGGTTATATTCTCTGGCGATGGTTCTGACAGGGCTAGTACTGGCCGAGTGCGCAGTTCTCGGGTTAAATCGAGGCCGTTGCCCATTGACCGATATGGCGAGCCGGTATACAAAAGAACGCGCAGACAACTTCGACATTTACCTGCCACTTTGGTTGGCGCGATACAACAAGATACTTTTTGGGTTGCTTTTTCTGCTTGGGGAATTGATTGTACTAGGGCGTTTCATGATCTTCCGCTGGTAGGGCGACTAACCAGCGCTGATCAATAGGCGTCAGCCAAGAAGGATGGTGGCAGTTTTATCCGGTCTACTGAACTGTTTTGCATTGCAATATCAGCACCCCAGTCCTCGACCGAATGGACGACTACTTGTTGACAACTTCACATTGAACGCAGTGCTCTTTCAATTTGACGGGAAGAGATTCCCCTGTCCCGTTTCGGCTCACAGTTTCATTTGCGTCAAGCGCCCTCCAATTCGCCGCGGTCTGCCATTGTCCGGCGCAATGCAGCGGCTTAGTGTTAGTTGGATGGCTGTCCTCTCTGTCGATCTCGCAATCCGCCGCTGGTCCGATCTGGGCATTGTGGTGCTGGAGCGCGCTCACGCCACGCCTGCCACGAATCTGTGGACCATCGGCGCAGAGCTGCCACTTCAACAAGTCTTTGCTCCGGCCAGCCTTCCCGAGCCTACCGAGAACAGCATTGTCTGCGAGATCATCCCCTGGAACGATCCTGGCCTGGTGGAGGCCGAGGTATTGGCCGGGCGGCTGAATCATCTCTGCGGCGTGCGCGGCATCCGCGTACTGATGCTGGACGGTCCGCAGGCCTGGAAGTCGCGCTCCAATGGCCTGGAACACTCGCGCACCAGTGAGCGGCAACTGAACACTGCGGCCAAGACTGGCCTACCCGGCATGGTCAAGCCGCTCAGCTACCGCCCTTTCGCCGAGTTCTGTCTGGATGTCTATGACGCACTCTGTCGGCGCGGCTGGCACAGGCTGGCCACGCGCGAACAGCCCAGTCCCGTTCAGGAGCAAGAGCGCGTCCTGGTCGAGAGCTACCCTTTCGCGGCCTGGAAGTCGTTGGGGCTGAAGCCGCTGCCCGCCAAGCGCCGCGCCAAGGTGAGCGACCTGGCCGAGGCCTTTGGTGCGCTGCGTTCGCTGATGCCGCTCACCGTGAATCGCCCGCCCAATCACGACCAGCTTCAGGCCATCGTGGGAGGCTTGCCGGGGCTGGCTCTGGAAGAGCGCAACACCGCCGGAGCGCGCATTGTCGGCACGCCGCCCCGCCGCGAGGAGGGCCACTGGCGCGAGGGCTTTATCGTGCTGCCCGTGCCGCCCAAAAGCACGCTGGGACTGCGATGGCTGCACTGAAGTCAATTGCCCTTTGGAGATGTCGTAGCCGCCATGAATTACTTCAATGGCCTTTCTTCTTTTCCTTCGCTTTCAGCAAACGTTTCTGCCTTTTTTCCTCTGCGCACTCAAGACGTTGCTTCTTTTGCATTGCTTTCGCAGCGAGACACCGACGATTGCGTTCCGCCTGAGCAGCGGCGCGAATTTCGTCGCTGATCGCTCCAGATCGAGTGGCAACGGCTGCCTGCGACACCTTTTGCTTTCGGCTCGTTGCCAAATCCGCATGGCGATCAACTGATAGAGTGGGGGTTGAAAATCTAAGCAGGGATGAAGAAGCAAGCCACCAGCAATATGCCTCGTAATCGGTAGGTTCTTTTCCAAAGACGTGGCTTGCGATGCTCAAATAGCCGTCGATTCGCCGTTCGATGAGCGCTTTCCATGCGGAACCGTCGAAGAAGACGGTAAGGACTGTCAGGATTAGCATTGCTATACAACTCCGGGCGCAACAAAGCTGCGCTGCGGGTCGTTTGGCTATTGCTCCGACAGACTCCAATCAACAGAGGGCTCGACTCACCTACGAGCCAGTCACTTTTCAGCAAATTGATGATAACAGATCGTTCGTTAGCCGGAACTCCACTCCCCTGCCTTGCCCCTGATCCAACTTTGGGCCGCCCTGCCCGCGTTTGCCGACAAGCCACAACTTGAAAAGCCGATGGCCGGTCCGCGCGCCAGAAGGACGACCTTTAATTCGGCCACGGCAATGCGGGCAAGAGCAAAGCCGCCCACGCCCATGCCCGCAAGTGGCCGCGCAGTTAAAAGATAAGTTCTCTCAGACGGATTTTGCCGCCCGCGCCGCCGCGCTCGTGTTCAAATTGGATAAGAGCGTTCCCGTCTACGGCATCGACCTGGAGGTACGCTCGCCCTGGAGGCTTCTTGAACCCGTATATACAGTCCGTTTTGCTGGGCATTGTGGAAGGCTTGACCGAATTTTTGCCGGTCAGCTCGACGGCGCATCTGCGCATTACCGAAGCGCTGATGCATATTCCCCTCGACGACGCCTACTGGAAGATGTACACCATCGTCATTCAGTTGGGCGCAATTCTGGCGCTGCTGCTGCTCTTCCTCAGCCGCATTGTCAACTTCATCCGCACCTTCCCGGAAGGCGAAAGCCGCGACCGCACCTGGTTCAACCACCCCATCTCGCTGACCCTGGTCGCCTTTGTCTTCACCTCTGTGCCCGCGCTGCTCTTGCACAAATGGAGCGAGAAGAACCTGGGTAGCCTGAAGGTGATGGCCCTCGCGCTGCTGATCGGCGGCATCGTCATGTGGATCATTGATGCCTGGAGCCAGACGCACGAGGCCGACACCAACCATGTCGAAGAGATGACCCTGCTACAGGCCATCTGGATCGGCCTCTGCCAGACGCTCTCGGCCGTCTTCCCCGGAACCTCGCGCTCCATGTCCACCATCGCCGCCGGACAGATCGTCGGCCTGGACCGCCCCGCCGCCCTGGAATTCAGCTTCCTGCTCTCCATCCCCACCATGATCGCCGCCACCATCTGGGATTTGAAGAAAGAGGTCTTTCCCTCGCACGGCGTGGCCGCGCACGTAGTGATGAACGCCGACAACTGGTTCGTGCTTATCATCGGCTTTGCGGTCTCATTCTTCGTCGCGCTGGGAGTTGTCGAATGGTTCCTCTTCTGGGTGCGCAAGCACGGCTTCACGCTCTTCGCCATCTACCGCATCCTGCTCGGCGGGGCGCTGCTGATCTGGGGGGCCAAGTATCTCGGGAGTTAGTGTCCTGAGTCATAAGTTCATTCATCAAAAGAGCTGTCCTCCTGAGCGACCGGAGCGTAGCGAAGGAAGTCGAAGGACCTGCGGTTTTACAACACATTTATCCCACGAACTTCTGACTCAAGATATTTGAGAAGCATTGAATGGGAATGTTTGTGTGATAGTACAGTGTATTGATGGCGTCAACCGCGAAGGAGGAATCTGACAATGTTAGGTGGACTAGGATTCGTTCTTGCAGCGTTGTTTTCCATGGCATCCACAATTGGGCTGGGCGGTGTGTTTGTGGTAATGGCTTGGGTACAGGTTCTCGAAATGCGAGCGGCTAACGGACGATGTAGAGTTCCGGCGGCACTCTATGCTTTCACCGCTTCGGTGTGTGTAGACTTGCTGGTTTTTATTGGGATTATTATTGCCTCGTGTAATTCTGTTGCTATCTCGCGAAATTTCCCGGATTTGCTAGATTATAAGTTGTTCGGTGTAATATTAGTCGACGCGGTCTGGTTTTTTTCGTTAGTTGTCAGTTTCTGCTTCTTGATTGTCAGTATCGTACTCGTGCGCCGAGAATCGGGTCCAGGAATTCGCATAATGAAGATTGGATCTAGAATATTGTTTATCACTTCTTTGCTTGGTCTGATTGGGATTATTGCGTGGTTGCCTGGAGCACCTTGGTATCAGTCTACTGTTTTGTCACCGCAGACCGTGTACGCGGCTGTGCAACGTGACAACCCAATGCCACAGTACTACAGTTGTAGATGAGAGATGTCTGAGGGAACAGAGGCCTTTTAGCTCGCGAATTCGCGGCTGCAAATAATCGGCTTTAGCCGCGGGCATTCTTCTCTTCAACTTGATAACCGAACAGATTGCGAAAAAATAGGGTCCGCGCCTAAAGGCGGCCTCTTTTGTCGCCTATTTCAGGAGCCTGAAGGCCCCTGCTCCCTCCACAAGTACCCCATAAGAACTGTGAAAAATCTCAGCCCTTCGAGGGCAGCTTCAGCCCCAGTTCCTTCATCGCCATCTGCAGGTCGGCCCAAGCCTCTTTCTTCTGGCGCGGGTCGCGCAGCAGGTAGGCCGGGTGATAGGTCACGATGAGCTGTGTGCCACGAACTGAGTGAATCCGTCCGCGCAGACCGGCCAGCGGCTGACGCGCACCCAGAAGCCATGTGGCCGCCGTGGCTCCCAACGCCACCAGCACCTGCGGGCGGATCGCATCGATCTGCTGGAAGAGGAAGGGCGCGCAGGTGTCGCCCTCAACCTGCTCAGGAACGCGGTTGCCCGGCGGACGGCACTTGACCACATTGGCGATATAAACCTCTTCGCGCTTCAATCCCATCGCGTTAATCATGTTATTCAGCAACTGGCCGGCCTTGCCGACGAAGGGCAATCCCTGCGCATCCTCGTCCGCACCGGGGCCTTCGCCGACAAACATCAGGCGGGCGTTTGGATCGCCGTCGCCGAAGACAATTTTGTTGCGGCCTTGATGGAGCGGGCAGCGAGTACAATCGCCGATCTCGTCGCGAATCAGTTGCAGTGCAGCGGCACGGTCGTCAGCTGCCATCTGCGGTGGGACTGGAATGGGTCCGCTAGGCTGTAGGGAATCCTCTCGGGGATTGTTTGGAGAGGCGGACGTGGATTCGTGGTCTCCCACCCATTCGCCCAAAAGCGGGCGAATGGATGGGGCACCCAAGGTTTGATTTTGATCGGCAGAATCCCAAGTCTCAGAAGCGAGACCTGGGGCACCCGCAGCAAGTTGCGCCTGAAGCGCCGGGTCTACGGGACGGCGATAGAACTCCGTGAGGCCCAGGTCGCGGCAGAAGCGGACACGGGTCAGCAGGGCTTCACGAGTTGTGGGATCTAAATCGAGCGGCACTTCTTAACTCCACAGTCCTATGTCTAAAAGCCGTCTTACTCGACAATCAACTGCTTGCGGGTAACGGCAACGGGAATGCTCTCGCGCAGCACGCGGTCCTGGCGTGCCCTCACGTCTGGTAGCTCATCCAGTTCCAGCATCATCGAACTGGGGCGGCGCAGGGTCAAAATCTCGTCAAGAATGCGGTCAGCCAGCTTGCGTTTGGGCATCTGCGGCAGCTCGATGGAGGTCGAGAGTGTCAGGAATGTGGCAGCGTTGGTGTCCGCGTCGAAACCCGTTCCCTCGCCGCTGACGTCGTTGATGACAATGGCGTCAGCCCCCTTGCGCAGCAGCTTGGCGCGGCCGTTTTCCATGCGGTTTTCCGTCTCGGCGGCGAAGCCTACGATGAGCTGGCCGGGACGGCGGCGGCGGACGACCTCGGCCAAAATATCCTCCGTCGGCGCAAGTTCCAGCGTAAGCGGCCCAGTGCGCTTGAGCTTCTGCTCGGAGATGTTGACCGGGCGATAGTCGCCGACGGCGGCAGCTTTGATGAGCAGCGTGGCCTCATTCATGCGCCCCAGCACGGCCTCGCGCATCTCGCTGGCCGTGGTCACGCGGAGCACTTCGCAGTGCGTGGGCGGGTGCAGCGCCGAGGGACCGCTGATGAGGATAACTTTCGCGCCGCGGCTTTGGGCGGCTTCAGCCAGCGCGTAGCCCATCTTGCCGCTGGAGCGGTTGCCGATGAAGCGCACCGGATCGAGCGCCTCGCGCGTGCCGCCCGCTGTGACCAGAACTACTTCGCCGGCCAGATCGTTACATCGGCCCATGGCGCAGAGAACGGCTTCGGCGATCACGACCGGCTCGGCCATGCGCCCCGCGCCGACCATGCCGCAGGCCAGTTCGCCCGTTCCCGGCTCGACGACCCGCACGCCGCGCTGGCGGAGGGTTTCCAGATTCGCCTGCGTCGCCGGATGTTCCCACATATTGGTATTCATCGCGGGAGCCACCAGAACCGGCGCGGTCGTGGCCAGCAGCATGGTGGTGAGGAAGTCGTCGGCGATGCCGTGAGCGTATTTGGCCAGAATGTTGGCAGTGGCGGGAGCGATGACCACGGCGTCGGCCCACTGCGCCTCGCTGATGTGCTCGATGGAGGAGTCGTACGCGCCGTCGGCGGTTCCGCCCTCATCCCACAAACCGGTAATGACCTTGTGGCCGCTGAGCGAGGCAAAGGTGAGTGGTTGCACAAACTTGCAGGCCGCATCGGTCATGACAACGTGGACTTCGATAGCCTGACGTTGCAGCGCGCGAACCAATTCAGCCGCCTTGTACGCGGCAATTCCGCCGGAGACTCCGACCGTTACTCTCATGGGTTGATTGTAATTGTTTTTAACAATGGAGAGGTGCGCTTATGCAACACGCAAAGCCTTCTGCACGGCTTCCGGTTCGCGGTCGATCACCCGCAGATAGGCACGCGCCGTCCCGTCGGGCACACGACGACCTTGCTCCCAGTGGCGCAAAGTATTGATGTTGAAGTCGAAGCGATGGGCAAACTCTTGTTGCGTCATGCCCAAACGCCCACGGATCGCCTTGATGTCGATCTCAGGCGGGATGTGGACGACGTATTGGCTATCGTCGGCAGTGCCGTTGGCAAAAGCAATGGCCTCTTCAAATCCCCTCAGAATGCTGGCTCCAATTTTGCTCATTTCCCAAACCTCCGTCTACGATGTATCTCCACCAATATCTCCACCAATATCTCCGACAATTTGCCGTACGCCTTGATCTCAGACTGCTCTAGATCTTCGCGTTCATTCTTGGCATACGCGGAGAAAAGATAAAGCGGCATCTCCGTATCGTGGAAGAAGTAGATCACGCGCGCTCCACCTCGCTTGCCGCGCCCCTCCAACCCCCAACGCAGCTTGCGTACCCCGCCTGATCCGGGAATCACATCGCCCACCGTGGGGTTGTAAGCCAGATAAAGAACCAGTTCCGCCCGCTCCACGTCGTCCATCAGTTTCTTCGTCACACGGAGGAACTCGTGCGTCTCCACAACCGAGATGGGCCGTGTCTCTGGCAAAAATCATTGTAGTTCATTGCACTACTCGATGCAATCCGTTATTTGCACGGAAGGATGGGGCACCCGGCACACTCATCAGGTCTGTTTAATCAAATGAAAATCAAAAGTGATTCAAGCTAACTTGCCAGGATGGGGACGGCAGGCCCCTCGACCAGCGGCTTGACGACCGGGGTGTCGGTTTTTTCGTAGGAGATTTTGCCGGCGCTGATCTCGTCTTGGGCGATGCGGCAGGGCTTGGTGGATTGGGTGGGGATGAGGGCGTGGGAGCCGCTTTGCAACTGGCGGGCGCGGCGAGCGGCCACCATCACCTTGCGGTAGTTCGAATCGAAGCCGGTTTCAATCGTCATCGGAATCCTCCTCAAAGGGCAGTTCCTGTTGGCCGGGGTGACCAATGCGAAAGGCCTCCAGGAACGGCTTGAGCCGCTCCTGCGAGTTGACTTGCAGGCAGGTAGCGGCGACCTCCAACACTCTGTCCGCGCGAAAGGCGATTGGCTCACCGTTGCGATGGAAGCGCTCAGCCAGCACAATGGCCTCCAATTGCGCCACTGCCCGATCCAGAATGTCGTTGACTAGAATATAGCCGTATTCTTTGTAATTCTCAATCTCCTTGCGCGCCTCGCTCAGGCGGCGGAAGACCTCGGCCTCGTCCTCGACGCCCTCGGCGCGGCTGCGATTGCGCAGGCGGGTGCGCAGAACCTTGGGGTTGGGCGGCATCACAAAGATGCTGACCGCCTCCGGCATCTTGGCGCGCACCTGGGCCGCGCCCTGCACATCGATGTCCATCACCAGATCGTGACCGGCAAGGCGGGCCTCTTCCAGGGCCTTGCGCGGCGTTCCGTAGAGGGCTTTGCCGAAGACCTCGGCGTGCTCCAGAAACTCATCGGCGGCGAGCATCCGCTCGAAGACCTCGCGGGTGGTGAAGTGGTATTCGCGTCCGTCCTGCTCCGAGCCGCGCGGCGCGCGAGTGGTCCAGGAGACGGAGAATTCGATGCCCGTCAACTGCTTGCGCACCTCGTTGACCAGCGTGCTTTTGCCCGAACCGCTGGGCGCCGAAATGATGAAGAGAATGCCTGCCATGTTTTTGTCCTTCGGTCAGTGGTCAGTGGTCAGTGGTCAGTGGTCAGTGGTCAGTGGTCAGTGGTCAGTGGTCAAATGAATTATCGGCAAGTTTTTCAACCTGTCAAGAGAATTTTTAGCCTACGAATCAGTTCATATTACCAAGAAGAAAACTGACCACTGATCACTGTCCACTATTCAAGATTCTGAATCTGCTCCCGCGCCTTTTCGATCTCCGCCTTCATCGCCAGGCCCAGTTCGGTGATGCGCGTTCCTTTGCCGCCTGCGCCGCCGGTCTTGGAGAGCAGCGTATTGGCCTCGCGGTTCATTTCTTGTAGCAGGAAGTCGAGCTTTTTGCCCACTTCACCGCCAGCGGAGAGCAGCTCGCGGAAGTGGCCGATGTGGGTGGTCATGCGCTCCAGCTCCTCACTGACGTCGCTGCGCTCGACCATCACGGCGACCTCTTCCAGCAGGCGCTGACGATTGAACTCCGGACCGACGGCGGCTTCAAGGCGCTCGGCGAGACGAGCCTGATAGCGCTCTTCGACCTCGGAGCGCATGGCCGCCACGCCCTCGGTGGCTTCGGCGAGGCGGTCGAGGGTTCCGTGCAGGATGGCTGCCAGAGACTCGCCTTCGCGGGCGCGCATCAGCTTCAACTCGTCGAGCAGCGGGCCGATCTGCTGGCGTACTGCTTCCGCGAGCGAGGCTTGATCGTCGTCGCCGTTGGAGCGATTGTCGCTCTGCAAGGCTCCGGGCAGGCGCAGAATGGCGTTCAGGTCGGGTTCGTCTGTGAGGTTGTGCTCGGCGCGCGCCGCGGCAAAGGCGGCAATGTAAGTGGCCACCAGTTCGCGGTTGTAGCCGGTCGTAGCTTGACTGCCGCGATCAATCTGGAGCGTCAGATCGACATGGCCGCGGACGAGCGCGTCTTTGAGCGCTTTGCGCAGCTCCATTTCCAGAGAGTCCAGTCCGGAGGGCAGGCGCAATTGCACGTCGAGAAAGCGGTGATTGACACTCTTGAGGCTGAGCGTGCAGTTGAGCTGGCCGTCGTTGAGCAGAGGCACGCCGAACTGTGCGCGCGCGAAGCCGGTCATGGAATAAATTGGCATTTTTTGTCCTTTGCCCTGAAATCTGATTTTTGCAGGGGCTAAAGCCCAATGTTATTTGGTTGCCTTTGCGGCACGACTCAAGTCGTGCCCTGTTACAAAGCAAAAACAATCACATTCTTTGCGAACAATTCCTTGGTGAACAATATAGTCCCTTGGTCCCTAGTCCCTTAGTTCCCAGTCCCTGGTCCCTGCCCATCCGGCAGATCCATGAACTGTAATTGATAGAGCCGCGCATAAGTCGGCGAAGTGGTCAGCAGCTCCTCGTGGGGTCCGATGGCCGTGATGTGGCCGTCTTCCAGAACGGCGATGCGATTGGCGCGGCGGATGGTTCCTAGCCTGTGCGCGATGACCAGCACGGTGCGGTTCTGCATCAGGTTGGCCAGCGCCGCCTGCACCAGCGATTCGCTCTCCGCGTCGAGGGACGATGTAGCCTCGTCCAGAATCAGGATGGGCGCATTCTTCAGGATGGCGCGGGCAATGGAGAGGCGTTGCTTTTCGCCGCCTGAGAGCCGGAAGCCTTTTTCGCCGATGACCGTGTCGTAGCCCTGCGGCATACGCAGAATGAAGTCGTGGGCCAACGCCGCGCGCGCAGCCTCTTCCACGCGGTCGAAGTGTATCTCCGGCTGGCCGTAGGCGATGTTATTGCGCACCGTGTCATTAAAGAGGATGGTCTCCTGCGTCACCTGAGCAACCTGGCGGCGAAGCGAGCCAAGGGTCATCTCGCGCAGATCTTGGCCGTCGATGAGGATGCGCCCGCTGCTAACGTCAAAGAAGCGCGGAATCAGGCTGGCCATGGTGGATTTGCCCGCGCCACTGGGGCCGACCAGCGCGACCACTTCGCCCGTATGCATCTCCAGATCGATGTGGTGCAGAATCTGATGCTCGCCCTCTTCGGTGGAGTAAGAGAAGCCCACGTCCTCGAATTGGATCAAATTTTTGAAGGGCTTCATGGCCGTGGCGTGCGGGCGTTCGCGCACTTCGTCGGCGGCGTCAAAGAAGCTGAAGATGGAGATCGATGCGCCCATCGCCTGCTGGAAGCTGTTGTAGAAGAAGGCGAATTTGCGCACCGGATCGTAGAGCTTGAAGAGCGCGACGATGAAGGTGATGAAGACGGCTGAGGTCATACGCCCGTGCAGAATCTCGTTGCGGCCCACCCACAACAGAAGCGCGATGGCCACCGCGCCGATGGTGTCCATCAGCGGCGAAGAGATGGATTGAATGCGGACGCTGCGCAGGTTGGCGCGGAAGAGGCGCGTGGCGGCATTTTTGAAGCGGAGAATCTCCCAGATTTCGGTATTGAAGGCGCGGACAATGTTGTTGCCGGTAACCGTTTCATGGAGGATGTTCTGGATTTCGGCGAGCTTGTCCTGGCCGGTGCGGGTGCGCGTGCGGACGGAGCGGCCAATGCGGCGCGAAGAGGTGATGATGACCGGCACAAAGAGCAGCAGTGCCCAACTGAGCCGTCCGCCGAGGGCAATCACCGCGATCAGGGTAAAGGCGAAGGTGAAGAACTGCTGAAGGAAGTCGCCCAGCACGGAGCTGACGGCATTTTGCACGCGGTCTACATCGTTGATGAGCGTGGAGAGGATGCTGCCGGTGGGATGGCGGTGAAAAAAGCTGGAAGAGCGGCGCAGCGTGGTTTCATAGAGATGATTGCGCAGATCGGTAATCATCCCGAAGCCGGCGTAATTCACCAGATAGGTGCCAGCGTAGTCGCTCAGGCCTTTGAGCACCGTGGAAACAATCAGCGCAAAGGCGACAACCGTCCAGGCATTATGCAGTTGGTGCGGCACAAAGCTATGAATATCGAACTGCCAGCCCGGCGGCGCCATGGGAAAAAGCTTGAGTTCGTTGGATTGATTGTGGGGATCAAGAACCACACCCAGAATAGGCACAAAGAGCACAATGCGGAGAGACTCCAGCGCGCCGACCATGGCCAGCAGCAAGACGCCGGGTAGCCATTGAAACCAGTAGGGCAGGCCGAAGCGCAATAGGCGCAGAAAGTTTTTCATGCCGGTCGGTCCGCCTGGCGGGCTAGAGAGTCCATCCCTGGATTATATCCGGTGAGCGAAAAGAGTGAAGGTCTTTACAGTTGGTTAAATCTATGGAGGGAGCAGGGGCATTTATGCCCCTGAAGAGAGCGGCATAGGGATTCGCCTTTAGGCGCGGGCATTTCTTTGGCTTGGAATTGAAGGCCCGGGGCTAAAGCCCAGTCTCCTCATGCGGGGTTTCAGGGGCATAAATGCCCCTGCTCCCTCCGAAAAGCATCCCGTGGCGGGAAGATTTAGAATGGGGAGTGACAGAATCTTGCGCCGGCTGGTCCGGCCGGAAGGCACGTTCTCACCCTATGCATCGCTGGTCAAAACTTTTTATCCCTACTCTTCGCGAGGCCCCGGCGGACGCCGAAGTGGCCAGCCACCGTTTTCTCATCCGCTCCGGCTACATCCGCCAGATGGGCGCGGGCCTTTATAACTACCTCTTCCTGGCGCAGCGCTCCATCAACAAGATCATCGCCATTGTGCGCGAAGAGATGGATCAGATCGGCCAGGAGTTCTTTTTGCCTGCGCTGCTGCCCAAGGAGCCGTGGGTCGAGAGTGGCCGCTGGACGGGCATGGGCGACAATATGTTCCGCCTGAAGGACCGCAAGGGCGCGGAGATGTGCCTGGGCATGACGCACGAAGAGATCATGACGGTGATCGCCCGCAATGAACTGCGCAGCTACAAGCAGTTGCCGCAGATCTGGTATCAGATTCAGACCAAGTTCCGCGACGAACCGAGGCCGAAGTCGGGCCTGCTGCGCGTGCGCCAATTCACGATGAAGGATGCGTATTCGTTCGACATTGACAAGGCCGGACTGGACAAGAGCTTTGAGCTGCACGACGCGACTTACCGGAAGATTTTTTCGCGCTGCGGACTGAAGTTTGTTGCCGTCGAGGCGGATTCGGGGTCGATGGGCGGCTCGCAGTCGCAGGAGTTCATGAGCTACACCGACGCGGGCGAGGATCTGATTGCAAGCTGTCCGGTCTGCGGCTATGCGGCGAATACGGAAAAGGCGACTTCAAAGCTGGCACCGGTCGTTGAGCTAGAACCCACGGGCGACGGCAAGCCAGAGCTGATTCATACGCCGGGGATGGGCGCTATTGCGGACATTGCGGCCTTCCTCAAGATGAGCGAGGCCAACGACATTAAGTGCGTGGCGTATATGGCGAGTTGGTGCGGGAAAGCAGGAATGCTTGACCTGAACCACACAAAACCTGTTATTGCATTCCTTCGCGGTGATCATATGGTTAATGAGACGAAGCTTCTAGCCGAAATTGGAGCGCAAGAGCTTCGTCCGATGAACGAGGATGAAATTCTCAAAGTGTTCAACGCACCTCCAGGATTCCTCGGTCCCATTGGGATCAATGATGTTGAAGATTGGACAAGATTTTCTGTTGCAAAGAATAATATTGGCAAGCTGATTGAAACGGCTCAACGACCCTTCGTCGTCGTGGACAATTCGCTCGAAAGCCGCACCAACATGGTTGCTGGCGCGAACAAGCTGGACTATCATCTGCGCAACGTCACGCCGGGACGCGATTTTTCGTGGACGCTGCTGGCCGATATTCGCATGGTGAACGAGGGCGAAGGCTGCCCGAAGAATCCTTGCACCAAGCTGGAGTGCGATCACCGCGAAGGGTGCGTCAAGAAGGCCTGCGCGGGCAAGCTAGTCGTCGGCAAGGCGGTCGAGATCGGGCACATCTTCAAGCTGGGCTACAAGTACTCGGAGGCGATGGGCGCGCGCGTGCTGGACCCGAATGGCAAGGAAGTGACGCCGATCATGGGCAGCTACGGCATCGGCATCGAGCGTATTCTCACCGCCGCCGTCGAGCAGTCCAACGACAAGAATGGCTTTTGGCTTTCGGCTTCGATTGCGCCCTTTGCCGTTGTCGTTACGGTCACCAATATGACCGACGCGCTGCTGAAGGAGACTGGCGAGAAGCTGGCGGCGGAGCTGGAAGCTGCGGGCCTTGATGTTTTGCTTGATGACAGAGACGAGCGCGCTGGCGTCAAATTCAAGGATGCGGATTTGATTGGCATTCCGTATCGCGTCAACGTCGGCAAGAAGGCCGCCGAGGGCAAGGTAGAGCTGGTGACGCGCGCCACATCAACCAGCGTGGATGTGGCGTTGACGGAAGTTGTGGCTCTCGTGAAAGAGCGCGTGGCGGAAGATGCGCTGTTGTTGACGGTGGACGCGTAGGGGAAGATGCTCTATCGGATAAGCGAACGTGGGCCGGTAGGCCCACATTACAGCCGACCGGGAGGTCGGCGCTACACTCTGACCACTGACGGCTGTCTACTGTCCACTGTCTACTGTTTCAAGGAGCATAAATGGCACTGAAGATCAGGTTTCTCAAACCCACTGGAAAGCGTCCCATCGCGTTGCTGCTTTTACGCGTGGGGTTGATCGGGTTTTTGTCCTGCTCTGTGATCTTTCTCGCTCTATTCAGCTACTTTTACATCTCTTACGGGCGCATTCTGGACGAGCGGCTGAAGTCGCCGGTCTTTGCCAACACGGCCAAGATTTACGCCGCGCCACGCGAGGTGCGCCCCGGCCAAAAGCTCTCTGTCAAGCTGATCGCCGACGAGCTGCGCCAGGCCGGCTACTCGCCCGATGGCTCCTCGGATCTCTCCCAACTCGGCACCTATACGGCGGGTCCGCAGTCGATCACCGTGCGCCCCGGTTCGCAGTCGTATCACGCGCCCGATGCCGCAACCATCCGCCTCAGCGCCGGGGGCGTGGTGCAGTCCATCGTCGACGATCATGGGCAGGGGCTTACCAGCTACGAGTTGGAGCCGATGCTGATCACCGGCCTGAGCGACGACGCCAACCGCACCAAGCGCCGCCTGCTGGCCTACAATGACATTCCTCAGAACGTGGTGAATGCCGTTCTGGCCATCGAGGATCGGCGTTTCTTCGAGCACGGCGGCGTCAACTACTTCTCCATGCTCGGCTGGGCATGGCACGATGTGATCGGCGACCGCAAGCATAAAGGCGGCGCATCCACGCTCACCATGCAGTTGGCCAAGCTGCTCATCGTGGCCGACACTGGCACGATCAAGTACAAAATCTCCCAGATCGTCGTTGCCTTCCAGCTTGAACACCGCTTCAACAAACAGCAGATCTTCGAGATGTACGCCAACGAGATTCCCCTCGGCCAGCGCGGCAGCTTCTCCATCAACGGCTTCGGCGAGGCGGCGCCGGTTTACTTTGGCAGGGATGTGAGCAAGCTCGATTTGGCCGAGTGCGCTTTTCTGGCCGGCATCATCCAACGGCCCAGCTACTTTAATCCCTTCCACCATCCGGAGCGCACCGTCGAGCGGCGCAACCTGGTGCTGGATTCGATGGTCGAGACGGGCGCCATTACCAAGGAGCAATCCGAAGCCGCCAAAGCCGAGCCGCTGAAGCTGACACCGCAGAGCGTGGACGCCAGCGAGGCCCCGTATTTTGTTGATCTGGTACACGAGCAACTGATGCAGAAGCTGGGTGAGCGCGACTTCAACCACGAAGGCTTGCGCATCTACACCTCGCTCGATCCCGACCTGCAGCGCGAGGCGACGGCGGCGGTTAACTCCACTATCCACGTGGTCGATGAGCAGGTAGACAAGCTGCACGCCCGCCAGAAAAAGGCCGGCGAAAAGTACGATTACCCGCAGGTGGCGCTGATCGCGCTTGATCCGCACACCGGCCAGGTGCTGGCCTTGGTCGGCGGTCGCAGCTACGGCGGTTCGCAGTTGAATCACGCTGTCGCCAAGCGGCCCACGGGCTCGATCTTCAAGCCTTTTGTCTACGCCACGGCCTTTACCACGGCGATAGAAGGCACCATGCTGCCCGGTCAAACCAAGCTCTTCTCGCCCATCACTATGCTGAAAGATGAGCAGACCACCTACGGCGAGGGAACGGCCTACGCCTACACGCCGAAGAACTTTGATGGCGAGTATCACGATCAGGTTACGGCGCGCTACGCTCTGATGCGTTCGCTGAACAACGCGACGATTGGGTTGGCTTCGCTGGTGGGCTTTGAGCGCGTCGTCCAGATTGCCCGCGCGGCTGGCATCAAAAGCGTGCAGCCGACGCCCTCGATGGCCATCGGCTCTTACGACGCCACACCGCTCGATATGGCTGGCGCGTACACCGTCTTTGCCAACAACGGCCTGCGCATTGAGCCTTGGATGCTGGCCAGCATTCGCAGCTCCAACGGCGACGTGATCAATGACTACTCGCCCGATTCCAAACAGGTTCTTGACCCGCGCGCCGCCTACTTGACCGTCAGCCTGATGGAAAATGTGTTGCACTCGGACGTGACCGGCAGCGGCACCGGCGCGGGCGTACGCAATATGGGCTTCCTTGCCCCCGCTGCGGGCAAAACCGGCACCGACCACGACGCCTGGTTCGCCGGCTTCACCACCAATCTGCTCTGCATCGTCTGGGTGGGCAACGACGACTACACCGACATCAAGATCGAGGGCGCACACGCCGCCGCACCCATCTGGGCCCAGTTCATGAAGCGCGCCATGCTGCTGCCGCAGTACTCTGACGCCCACCAATTCACCATGCCCGAGGGCGTGGAAATTGTCCCCATCGACAGCGCCAGCAATCTGCGCAGCGATGAAACCTGCCCGTCAGCCACCATCAACGCCGCCTTCCTGGCCGGCACGGCTCCCACGGAGACCTGCGAGCATCCCGGTGAGCACCGGAATATTCTGCAAAAGATCCTGGGGCTAGGCAAGAACTAGCAATTAGAACCTCTTGCAAAATTTTATTTGGATTGCGACTAAGCGTCAGGGCATGACTTCAGTCGTGCCGATAGAGCAACAAAAGTAAATTGGGCTTTAGCCCCTGCGGTTTTGTTTTCAGTTATTCACAATTCCGCAGCGGCTAAAGCCGGAATCTTATTTGGCCCTTTGTGGCACGACTGAAGTCGTGCCCTGACGCTTCTTTATGTCCCTAAAATAATTAGGCAGGAAGCTCATTTGAGTTCAATAACCAAATTAGGTCCGGTTATTGCTTGCCGATGGCAACCACGCCGTACGAAGCCAGCACGTCCTGGAGCGTAACCACGCCTTCAAGCTTGTGCGTATTGGCGCGGTGGATAACAGGCAGCCAATCCAGATGGTAAGCGCTCATCCGTTCCAGCGCCAGATGAAGAGCGTGATCCATATGTACGTGCGGCACAGCTTGTGTCTCTACAATCTCCTTCAGCGGCAAATCTTTTCTTCCATCGACCAAGGCGCACTCCAGCATCTCCGCAGTCAGCATTCCCAGAAAGTACTCGTTGTCGGCCACGGGCCAACTTCGGATTTGCGCGGAGCGTGTCTCTTCGATAGCATCTTGGACGAGCATCTCCGCAGGGAGAATCCGCGGTGAATGCCGCATAACCTGAGCGACAGTGCGCTGGCTGTCTGCGTGTATCGAACTATAGTTGGGCAGATGAATCCCATCCTGTTGCGCCAGCGCTTCATAGATGGGTTGCTTCTGAAAACGCCTGGAGATCGCCAGACTGGTCAGGTTGGCGATCATCAGCGGCACAATGACGGCATAATCCCGCGTCATTTCAAAGATCATCAGCACCGAGGTCATCGGCACGCGCACAATGCCAGCGAAGACCGCACCCATGCCCACCAGCGCATAAGCCCCTGGCGTGGCCGTGTATCCAGGCAGCAGATGATGCGCAACCGTGCCAACCGCGCCTCCCAGCATGGCGCCGAGAAAGAGGCTGGGGCCGAAGATTCCACCCGCGTTGCCGGAGGCGTAACTGACCGTAACGCCAATCAGCTTGAGCGCCAACAGCAGCAACATCAACTTGAGCGCCATGGATCCGTTCAGAGCACTGCCAACATAGACGTATCCGACGCCCAGAAGCTGAGGCACAAACCAGCCCATCGCGCCCACCGTCAGTCCGCCTGCCACCGGATGCAACCACTGCGTCTTCCTGGGCAACCCCTGAAAGAACTTGCGCATGATCAGCAAGAGGCGCGTGAAGGCCACCGAAAGAAAGCCTCCAGCGATGCCCAGAAGCGCGTAGATGCCAAATTCCAGCGGATGAACCAGCGTGTAATCCGGCACTTGAAAGAGCGGATTGTTGCCCAGCAGCAAGCGCATCATCGCCCACGAAGTAGCTGATGCCAGCACGACCGAGCCAAGAATCGGAGCGTTCATGTCGCCCATGACTTCTTCCAGGGCAAAGAGCACTGCGGCCATGGGCGTATTGAAGGCTGCGGCGATGGCTGCGGCGGCTCCAACCGGAATCAGAGCCTTCACCCGTTCTGGGCGAAGCCCAAGCGCGCGCCCCAGCACCGAAGCGATTCCCGCACCCACCTGGACCGACGGTCCCTCGCGGCCCAGCGGAATGCCGCAGGCCAGCGTCGTTGCTGTGCAAAAAAACTTACCCAGAACAGTGCGCAGAGAGATGTATCCATTGTGCGCAAAGAGCGCTGCCTTGGTCTGCGGAACGCCGCTGCCGCGCGCATTGGGGAAGTACCGATAGAGCAGGTAGCCCATCGCCAGAGAGCCACCCACCGGCATGGCGATGCGCCTCCAAGCGGCGCTGCCTACTGGGAAGAAGCGCATACCCACGCGCTCCGTCAGTACGATGAATGCCACCACGGCCAGCCCGGTGAGCGCGCCGATCAGCAGTGAGAGAAGCAGAAAGAGTTGTGCTTCGTGTTCGCGCAGTTGCGCGCTCCAGCGCGATTCGAGCGCCGCACGCCACTTCCTTTTGTGCGAGTTCCCGGCATCAGCCTCAAAGCCCATGCTTATAGTCTACCCGGATGACTTTTGGCGTCTGGTCGACCAGCCTGATAGCGCAGGTCAGGAGTTCTTCCACCAGGGCAAACGCATCTTAATTCTCTCCAAACGGAAAGAATACGCTGCACAGGATATTGAAATCATGCGCTATGTAACAAGGGCACGACTTTAGTCGGGCCGCAAATTGGCAAAGCAAACAGGGTGGGCTTCAGCCCCTGCATACGGCATCGGCCAGCAATCGGCAAAGGAGACGCGGCGAGGTTGGCAGGGGCTAAAGCCCTTATCCTCTATGGCTTCCATGGTGGCCCGACTAAAGTCGTGCCCTTGTTACAAGACCGATCTTGGAAAGCGATTTAGGTGATTTAGATGCGTTTGCCCTGGTCCTTCCACTCATCCGCTTCCCTAACCCCAGAATAATGTTCTATAGTTCCCTTGCCATGAATTTCAAATTGAACCGTCTCATTCCGCTTCTCGCCACCCCACTTCTGCTCATTCTCACCGCTCCGGCGCAGACCGCGCCCGCCAAGCCCACCGTCGCCGACGCTCTGGCCTTCATCGCCAATGCGGAGAAGGAGCTGGGCGTGATGAGCGTGGAAATCAATCGCGCCGAATGGGTCCAGGAGACCTACATCACCGACGACACCGTGGCGCTGAATGCCGCGGCCAACGACCGGCTGATTGCTCGCGAGACCGCGCTGATTTATGAGGCGCGCAAATTCGACGGCCTCCCGCTGCCCGCCGACGCCGCCCGTAAGCTGCTGCTGCTCAAGCTCGGCATCGGCCTGCCCGCGCCGCAAGACCCCGCCCTGCGCGCTGAAACCACCGAGAAGGCTGCCCAACTCGACGCCGCCTACGGTCGCGGAAAGTATTGCCCGGACGCCAACCCCGACCACTGCCTGGGCATCGACGAGATCAACTCAAAGATGGCCCAGAGCCGCGACCCCAAAGAGCTGGCCACCCTCTGGACCGGCTGGCACCAGGTCGGCAAGCCGATGCGCTCCGACTACGCCCGCCTCGCCGAGCTGAGCAATCAGGGCGCGCGTGAGTTGGGCTTTGCCGACACCGGCGCTCTCTGGCGCTCGCAGTACGACATGACGCCCGACGAGTTTCAGGCCGAGATCGAGCGCCTCTGGACGCAGGTCGAACCGCTCTACCGCGAGCTGCACACCTACGTCCGCCGCAAGCTGATCGAGAAATACGGTGACGCCGCCCGCCGCCCCGACGGCATGATTCCCGGTGACCTGCTCGGTAATATGTGGGCGCAGGAGTGGGGCAACGTCTACGACGTGGTCGCGCCGCCCTCTGGTCCGCTGCCCTACGATCTGGGCGCAATCCTCAAGGCCCGCAACACCACCCCGGAGCAACTGGTCCGCTATGGCGAGGGCTTCTACAAGTCGCTCGGCTTTGACACGCTGCCGGATACCTTCTGGCAGCGTTCGATGCTCTCTCATCCCCGCGACCGCGATGTGGTCTGCCATCCCAGCGCGTGGGACGTGGACAACCAGCGCGACGTGCGCATCAAGGCCTGCTTTCAGCCCACCGAAGACGACTTCGTCACCGTCCACCACGAGCTGGGTCACAACTACTATCAGATGGCCTATCGCAACCAGCCCTACTTCTTCCAGGGCGGCGCCAACGACGGCTTCCACGAGGCCATCGGCGACTCCATCGCCCTCAACGTCACGCCGGTTTACCTGAAGAAGCTCGGCCTCATCGACACCATCCCGCCCGAAAGCGCGGACATTCCGCTCCTGCTGCACACCGCGCTCGACAAGATCGCCTTCCTGCCCTTCGGCCTGCTCATCGACAAGTGGCGCTGGCAGGTTTACTCCGGCCAGGTCACACCCGCGCATTACAACAGCGCCTGGTGGGCCTTGCGCGAGAAGTATCAGGGCATCGCCCCGCCGGTCGCGCGCACCGAGGACGACTTCGACCCCGGCGCAAAGTATCACATCCCCGGCAACGTGCCCTATATGCGCTACTTCCTCGCGCGCGTCTACCAGTTCCAGTTCTACCGCGCCATGTGCCAGGCCGCAGGCTACAAAGGGCCGCTCAACCGCTGCTCGGTCTACGGCTCCAAAGAAGCAGGCGCGCGCCTGAACGCGATGCTTTCGATGGGCCAATCCAAGCCCTGGCCCGAAGCCCTCAAAGTCATGACCGGCTCTGACAAAGCCGACGCCAGCGCCATCGTCGAATACTTCCAGCCGCTGCTCGACTGGCTCAAAGAGCAGAACAAAGGCGAAAAGGAAGGCTGGACGCTGCCCGCCGATCCGCTGAAGTAGTTTTTTCGGGTTCCCCGATCTCAGAAATGAGATCGGGGATGCTCGGCAAAATTTCTCTTACGGACGTATAAGATTGAATGTATCTGGGGCATTTAAATGGATTCTGGACGCTTATCAGCTAACCGAAGATAATTTTGCAAGTTGCTCAAACGATTGGGTGCCCAGGTCTCGATTTTGAGAATCTGGGAGATTACATATTTACACTGTCATTAGTGCTTTGGCCGGATGAAAATCATCCATTTTGAAATGTAGCGCTGGCCTCCTGGCCGGCTGTAATGTGGGCCTCCTGGCCCACGTTTGCTCATTCTCGATAGAAGGTCTTCATACGGTCAGAGACCCAGCACGCTACGAAAAGCCGCGTGAGGCGGGAGTCTCAAGCACGGTTTTGTGAGAGGCCAATGGTAAAACTCCACCAGCCTGCTCGACAAATTCAAAGGGGCGTGCACGAATGTCAGGGATGTCCCCGGTCGCACGTAATGCCGGATTCTTGGTGACTACGCAAGAGGTTCCGAGTATCGCAGGGCAAACGCATCTAAATCACCTAGATCGCTTTCCAAGATCGGTCTTGTAAGAAGGGCACGACTTTAGTCGGGCCGCCACGGAAGCCATAGAGGCTAAGGGCTTTAGCCCCTGCCAACCTCGCCGCGTCTCCTCTGCCGATTGCTGGCCGATGCCGTATGCAGGGGCTGAAGCCCACTCTGTTTGCTTTGCCAATTTGCGGCCCGACTAAAGTCGTGCCCTTGTTACAAAGCACATGATTTCAATATCTTGTGCAGTGTATTCTTTCCGTATGGAGCGAATTAAGATGCGTTTTCCCTGGCGAGTATCGTCTTTTATTCGCTTTTATCTGCCGCGCTGATGTATGCTGGTTTCGCAACATTGGAGGTTGCTCATGGATTTTCAAAAAGAACTGATTGCCGAATATGATCGCGAAGTTGGCCGGACCCGTAAGATGCTGGAGGCGATTCCCGCCGACGTTGATCTCAACTACAAACCTCATCCGAAATCGATGAGCCTGGGCCGCTTGGCGGGGCATCTCACAGATATGACAGGTGATTGGGCGCTGAGCACGCTGGTCAAAGACAAGCTGGAGTTTCCGGCCGACCACAAGTGGGAGCAGTATGTGCCGGTCAGTAAAGAGGCGCTGCTGGAGAAGTTTGACGGCGGTCTGCCCGAAGTTCGCACGGCCATCGCTGCCGTCACTCCGCAGAAGTGGGATGAGCACTGGCAGTTCATCTTCGGCGGAAACGTGTATGTCGATGAGCCGCGCAGCGGGGTCTTCCGCGCGATGGTGCTCAGCCACATGATCCACCACCGCGCACAGTTGGGTGTTTACCTGCGTTTGCTGGACAAGCCGATCCCTGGAATGTACGGACCCTCGGCGGACGAGATGTAGAGAAACAGGGGCAGGGAACAGGCGCGCAGCTTGCGAACCTATAGATGGCAGGGATAATTCTATTCACTATTCCCTGTTCCCTGATCTACTCTTATCCCATGTCCTTCTCATTTCCCAAGATTTATCCCATCCTCGATGCTTCTTTCATCCCTGCCACGGGCCGCGCGGAGTTTCTGCGCCGGTTGGGCGGCGAACTCACCGAGGCTGGCGTCACGCTGCTGGAATATCGTAACAAGACCGGCGCAGAGGCCGAACTGCTGGCAGACGCGGCGATTCTACGCAGTGCGCTGCCTGCTGGACAGGTAAAGTTGATTCTCGATGATCGCGCTGATCTGGTTGAGAAGATTGGCTTTGACGGCGCTCATGTGGATGCTGGCGATCTGACTCCCGCCGAGGCGCGCAGTCTTCTCGGCCCGGAGCGCATCGTAGGAACCTTTGGTGGCGGCACTTCGGGATTTATTCCCGGAATCCTCGATACTCCGGCGGATTACTTCTCCGTCGGTCCGGTTTTTGCGACGCGCACCAAGCAGACGGCCTTGCCGCTGATTGGCATGGACGGCATTCGGCGTCTGCGCACGGAAGCCGGTCCCGCTCCGGTGCTCGTCGCCGTCGGCGGCATCACGCTGGCCACGGCAATCGAGGCGCTGACTGCAGGAGCCACCGTGGTCGCCATCGCCGGCGCGCTCTTCCGCCAGCCCAACCCGGCGGCCGAGTTCCGGCTCTGGACAGCAGCTCTTACCGGTAAGTGAAACCGCCGGAAATATCGCGTCAGGGTGGACCAGATTCGGCAAAGCTACACACGAATCAGGGCTTCGGTGCCTGCTTCGGAGGATCGATGATGTACTCATCGCCGACCCGCGCCAGCAGCAGGGCGCGCCGGTCTGTGTGCAGCTTCAATTGGCTGGTTACGTCGATGAACTCCTTTTTCTGCGCCTCGGTCAACGGCGTGCTCAGCTTGGAGAGTTCATCCAGCCTTGCTTGCAGCCTAGGAATCTCCCGGTCGATCAGCACGGGGTGAATCACAGGCGTTTTGGCCTGCCCGCGCGCCAGCTCGTTGCGGTTGTTCTCTCCCCACACGGGCAGAACGCCGACATGACCCAGCTCCACGCGCACTCCGGCTGGCCCGTAATCTTTGCGGACGGCGGAAAATAGCCCAATCATCTCGTCCCGAGGGTCGCCATCTTTGTCCGGCATCAGACCGTCCACATAATTGCGCGACTGATTCGAAAGAAAATTTCCCAGCGAATAGAAGATTACCGTGTCGCGTCCGTCGGCTGTGCGATAGGTTTCGACGGGTTGCAAAACGTGCGGATGGTGGCCAACGATCACCGAAGCACCGGCTTCCAGCATCTTGTGCGCCGTCTCCACATCATCAGCGCGAGGCGCGGGCGCGTACTCCACGCCCCAGTGAATCGAAATCACCAGAAAATCGCACTTCAGCCGCGCCTGTTTGATCGCCTCCAGCACTGCGGCCTCGTCCGCACCCGGCGCGCCAGCCGATTCATTCGGATAAGGAAAGAAGTTCACGTGCGGCTGGGTTGGAGAGTCTGGGTTGCGACCGCCGTTGAGCCAGCGCGTCATCCCCAGCCAGCCAACCTTGATCCCTTTGGCCTCGACCACAACGGGTTGCCAGGATTGAGCCGCCGTGTCGCCCGAGCCGGCAAAGAGCATCCCTTGCTCGCGCAGATGCTCACGCGTCTCGGCAAACCCAGCCCATCCCTGGTCCATCGCATGGTTGTTGGCAAAGGAGACAATCTTGATGCCGTTGGCCTTTAGCGCGTCAATCAAGGCAACGGGCGCATCGAAGAGGAAGGGCTTCGAGCCGTGTGAGTGCGCCGGAGCCACTGGCGTCTCCATATTCACAAAGCCGAAGTCGGCCCCTTTGAAGACATCGGAGACATCAGCGAAGAGCGCGCCCCAACCCTCTGCACCTGTTCCGGCGGCTGCCGCTGCGGCGCGGACCGGTTCATGCGGAATCACGTCTCCGGCCACGGCAAAGCTCACCTGCGCCAGTTCGTGCGGATAAGGCGCGATTGCCGCCGCTGAGCGTCCAACATGAGCGCCGGCCAACAGAAGCGCGCTGAGAGTGCCAATCGCCAGAACAGCGCAGGCAGCCATTATCAGCTGGACTCTACGCGGCATTTCAACAAGCCTTTTGCCAAATCCAGATCGACGTGCTCGCATTGCCAAATTCCCAGTCAGGGCCAAAACAGCCTCCTCCCACCCTCAAGACGGGATGCAATCAGAATACCGCCCTAGTGCGACGTAGTTCGATTCCGCACAAAAATACACGGCATTCTTGGCAGTTTCAGTGAGCGGAAATACGGATTGAGTATCGTTTGTACTATCAATAAGATGCAATGGAAGACGTGTGATGTGTTAAATTCAATGAGGTGCTCCACTTTGCGGAGAGATGGCCGAGTGGTTTAAGGCGCACGCTTGGAAAGCGTGTGTACTCGAAAGGGTACCCAGGGTTCGAATCCCTGTCTCTCCGCCATGACACCTTCCTAGAACATCCCAAGACATCCAATAGAAATACGTAAAGCCTAGCAAATGCTGGGCTTTACGTCTTTTTGCGTCCAGATGCGTCCAGGTGAAGCCGTGTTTTAGCGGGTGTACTTTTGGGTGTATTCTATTTTTGAAATGGGTGTACTTTTCTTCGCAGGGGAGGAATGGCATGGCCGGACTGACAGATACGGAGATCAAACGGGCCAAAGCGGCGGGAAAAGCGTACAGCATTGGCGATGGAGGCGGACTGTACCTCTGGGTCAAGCCGACCGGCGGGAAGCTCTGGCGCTGGTCCTATCGTTTTGACGGCAAGGAAAAGCTGATGTCCCTCGGCAAATATCCAGATGTCCCCCTGGCGTTGGCTGTGCCTCGCCAAAATTCCATCCGGGCGCAAAAAGGCTTGGTTGAGCGGTGAGACCTGCTTGGATGCGAATTACGACAGAGCGTGAGGATTGTTTGGTGACCAGAAATCGTCACGAAGGCACAGAAATGTGGACTACGATTGTGGCAGGTGGCCCGGTCATCAGATGACCATGAGCAATCATAAGTTGTGCCCCGTTCATCGCAGTTTTATCGCGATGAGCGGGCCACGCAAACTCGCCGTCCACTCCGATTCGATTTCTACCGCTCCCCGAACGCCGCTCGCGTAGTGATTGAAGTTGCTCCACGGATAATCACCGGGAGATGCAACCAATCAGCGTTTCACTGGGTTTCGATGTATGTAGCGTATCACTTAGGAGCGAGCCTCTTCACCATGGATGTTACTGTCAAAATAACGTTCCTGCCAGAACTTCTCACGCGTCCCTCTCAATTTGTGCGATGTAATCTGCTTGAAGGCCTTGAGAAACTGGGACAAGAGGATCGCTGGCGGCTCATTGATGAGCAAATGGACGTGCTCTGGCATCAGGACGTAAGCGTAAATCCTCGCCTGATGCCGCGCGCGAGTCACTTCCTGTACGGTCTCCACGATCTTCTTGGTCTCCGGCATTTCAAGAAGAGGGAGACGGTGAAAACAACTGAAGGTGATGAAGTGCAAAGACTCCGCTTTTTGAAACCGCTTCAGACCGCTCGGCATGGCTCCATACTAAACCGGCTACAACCATGATACAAATTCACAAAATTATCGGAAGAAAAGACGGCGGGTGGAGGTTCGCGGTCTCCCACTCATCCACGATAAAACTGTGGATGAATGGGGCACAACGGTTCTTGGGTAAATTATGACCGGGCCACCTGCCGACGTATGCACGACCCCGTGCCGGAAGTCGGCGCGTGGCTGAAGTCCGTTGTGGGCGGGCATCTCCGATACTACGGAGTTCCGGGAAACCGGTACGCCCTGGCCTACTTTCGCTTCACCGTGGGCAACCTCTGGCATCGCGCTTTGTGCAGGCGAAGCCAGCATGGGCGCGTGCAGTGGGAGCGAATGCAACGACTCATCGCCGCGTATCTGCCTCCGGCCCGCATCTGCCATCCCTATCCTGCGCGTCGTGTGCGCGTCACTACCTGAGGCAAGAGCCGGATGCGGGAAATCCGCCTGTCCGGATCTGTGCGGGGGGCGGGCCGTGAGGTCCGTCCCTACCGCGACCCCCTAATTCCGATGCGAAGCAGCGTGCCCTTCGGGATGCTGGCACGGACGAGGATTTCAGGGCTGCCACAGACAGCAAGGCCGCCCACTACGGCAGCAAAAAACACACTATGCCAATCAGTAGACACCCAGCTATGAGTAACAATGCCTTCTTCCTAGCAATCTGTGGAGGAATAAGGCAACAAAAAATAGACCCCAAAAAAAGGCCAGCACTGAAGGCTATTTTCGATCGCGACTTAAATATCTCGCTCGCAATAATTCCGGGCAAAACCAACACGAACACCCGCCAAACTGACACTGAAAATGGAATGCGCTCTTTAGCTTGCTCTTGCATCGGCATATCTCCTCCATTGAAACGGCGAATGGAAAGCGCGGGGCCCTGGTCTGGCCCCGTATTAACAAATAATTTCTCAAAATGAAGGAGGGCCAACTGAAATGCCCGCAGCACTCCTGCACCCATTAATTGAGGCCTGATACATCAGTCCCTGCTGCGCCCCATGCAATATCGAGGATGCAGATAGACCTGTTAATGCGCCAACCGTCACATTCCATACCTTTGATGCACCATCTGTTAAGAGCCCCATCAAAGCGCCAGCTCCAGCATCCGCCACATCTTGGACACCTGGAGATATCTTAGGCTGAGACTTCATAGCACTCAGAGCTTGAGCCTCACACTGATTCTCAGCTACTATCTTGCTATTTGTCGGCCCGTTATTTGGGGCAACAACGGGGCCGGACACTGGCCAGCATGCATCATACGGCTCTTTGTCCTATTGGAGACTCGTGCCACCAATCTTATGCCCGAACTTAACCGCAACAAACCATGCGATCATAGTCACAAAAACCATGCAAACGCTAAAGCTGAAGGAATCGCCGAAACTCGGCAAGATCCCCCACCTCGCCCCATAGTGCATTATGATCATTCCCGCACCCCATAAGTAGAGCCCACTCAAAAGAGCCATTGGCCAAAACCGCTTTTTCTGTCTACCCCATTTTCCAGCCCAGAAAGCCCCCAAATATGCTCCAATTTGTAATGCGACAAACAAGCCAGCAGGAACAAAGAGATGCGCCCAGGAGACTGCATAACCTATATGAATTGCAAAGCTGCCGATAATGCCAACTAATAGAAACAGTGGCACGCCAATAGCCGTCCATCTTCCAAATCGTTCTTCTGGAATCATTGGCAATCTCCACCAAAAGTAGGATTGTTAGGTTCTTGCAATTCTTGCACGGCTGATTTTGTTACGTAGTAACCTCCTACGATAAAAGCGGGGGCTGCCTCAGATGCAGCAAAGCATAAGAGGGGATTTCCTGAAAAACAAGCAGCTCCCCACCCCGCAACTCCAGTTGCCATCGTACCAACGCCCACTGCAACTGTCCCAACTGTTTCAACACCATGCCATGCCTTAGACAGCCGTTCAATGTCTGAGCATTGATGCTTCTGTTGCGGCTGCTGTTGTGGGGTATTGTTATTTGGGGCTGTACTGCTTACAGAACCGATTGGCATTCTAAAATTAGCGTATGGAAACCACTGTATGAGACCTGCCCCCCCCTATTCCATAACCAGACATACCAACATCACCATTAGTACCTCCGCTGACGATAACATTTGTTGTGACACCTTGAGGATCAGCATATCCGTTGATGGCGGCAGCATCCCCATTATCATCAGTAACTGCATTTCCATTTTGATCGGTAAAAGTTAAAGTGCCCGTAGGCGTGTCTAAAAAAGCCTTAGATGCATTATAGGCGCATCCATCACAATCTATATAATGGCCTGAATCAGTTGAGCTGTAACAGTCCCCTAGAACAACACTAACCGAGTCACCATATGCGTAGGCGCAATCCAACCCATTCGCATCGATTAGACTGTTTGGATTGTTTTGCACATACGCATACCTATTTAGCGACTGCGGGGAACTCTGACTTACCGCGCCCCACCCAGAAGGGTCCGGCGACAACCACCGTCCCGCGGCCGTATCGTATTTGCGGAAGAGGTAGTCGTAGACGCCGAAGGTGGTGTCCTGGTCCTGGCCGGTGAAGGAGCGGTCGGGGGTTCCGGCCTCGTTGTAGGTTTCGCCGAAGGGCGCGTAGGCCTCCTTCGCGTAGACGCCATGCGCCCACGTCGTCGCCAGCCGCGAGGAGCCGAGCCAATCTTTGTGCCGAATGAAGTTCAATCCACTTGCATTATAGATCGCCGACTCGGCAGGTGGCCCGGTCATAAAATAACCAAGAACCGCTGTGCCCCATTCATCCACAGTTTTATCGTGGATGAGTGGGAGACCACGAATCTCGACGGCTGGTGACAAAAGCTACGCCGGAGGGTACACTGAATTACACTTTATTATCCGAGTGGCAAAGTGGAAACCATCGCCTCCTCCAACCCGAACGGTATCTCTGTCGCCTACACCTACGACGAACTCAACCGGATCACCCGGCTTTCCACGCCGCCGGTTGCCGATTACAAGTACACGCTGGGCCTGGCCGGCAACCGCTCCAATGCAACCGAGCAATACCTCACTATCGCGGCGAACAATCCGACTCCGACCTAGCCCTCTACTACCTGTGCGCCCGGAGGCCTCAGTGCCTCAGTGAAGATTGTTGTTTATTTTGTGCATTTTGCTATTGATTTTTGAATAAAATATATGTAAAATAAGAATGTAATTTCCGTCTGGACACCGCTGTATCCTCCCTTCTGCCGTTCAGACGCGCAAGTAATCAGATCACTATAAGGACACCAAATCGATGGCAAAGCGTCGTGGAAATCCGAATTGGGGCAAGCCGGAGCCTATTGGCCCGGTGGTGCCCACGGTGACCTCCTTCGAACAGATCGTCAAGGAGTTCAAACTCAGCCCAGACCAGTATATCCGGTCCACCCGTCTGCGGGAGTGGGCGCGTCGCAATAAAAACTCCAAGTACATCCCCGAGGCGCTTCTGGAAGCCTGGGGCTTTGAGATTGAGTCGGCGTTGTAAGCCTCTTGTTTTTGCCGATGTACCCTTTGAAAGCGCCGCCCACAGGCGGCGCTTTTGCTGTCTGAGACGACGAGTCGAATCCGCTCCTGTAAAGTGATTAGAGGGTACTTGATACAGTTAGATTTGCGCCTTCGGCCTTCTTACCTTTGACGACTCCAGCCAATTCGCCCAACCTTACGGAGCTGCTTAGCTCGGTCTTCGGCTTTGCGCACTTCCGCGCCAATCAGGAGGCGGTCTGCCGGGCGGCCATCGACGGGCGCGACCTGATTCTGGTGATGCCGACGGGCTTCGGCAAGTCGCTTTGCTACCAGTTGCCCGCCGTCGCCCTGGGCGGGACTGCGCTGGTGATCTCGCCGTTGATTGCGTTGATGGAAGACCAGGCGGCCAAGCTCACCTCGCTCGGCCTGCGGGTGGGGCGGATTCACTCTGGCCTGGACCGCGCACAGTCGCGCCAAACCTGCGTGGATTATCTGCAAGGAGCGCTGCAATTCCTCTTCATTGCGCCGGAGCGGCTGCGGGTTCCGGGCTTTGGCGAGATGCTGGCCAAGCGCAAGCCGTCGCTGATCGCCATCGACGAGGCACATTGCATCTCGCAGTGGGGCCATGACTTCCGCCCCGATTACCGGATGCTGGGCCAATACCTGCCCGCGCTGCGTCCAGCACCGGTGTTGGCGCTGACGGCCACAGCCACGCCAACCGTCCAAGCCGACATTCTGGCGCAGTTGGAAATGGTCAATCCGGCCAAGTTCATCCACGGCTTCCGGCGCAGCAATCTGGCCATCGAGGTTGTTGAGCTTTCCATGCCGGAGCGACCGCAGGCGATCTGCGGCCTGCTGGCGGATGCGGCGCGCCGTCCAGCCATTGTCTATGCCACCTCGCGCAAGGGGGCCGAGCAGTACGCAGCGGAGCTGTCGCGCGTTGTTCCCGCAGCGGCTTACCATGCGGGCCTGGACCCGGCGACCCGCGAGCACGTGCAGACTGCCTTTCAATCCGGCGAATTGGAGGTTGTCGTCGCCACCATCGCCTTCGGCATGGGCATCGACAAATCCAACATTCGCACGGTGATCCACGCCGGGCTGCCCGCAACGCTGGAAGGCTTCTATCAGGAAATTGGCCGCGCCGGACGCGACGGAGCGCCCAGCCGCACCTACCTGATGCACAGCTACGCCGACCAGCGCACGCACGACTTCTTCCTCAATCGCGACTACCCACCGTCGGATCACTTGCAGCAGGTTTTTCGGAGTCTGCGAGAGGAGCCTCAACCCTTCGAGGAACTGCGCGCGGCCTCCAAGCTCAGCGAGGAGGAGTTCGACAAGGCGCTGGAGAAGCTGGAGATTCACGGCGGGGCGCGGGTGGACTTCAGCGGCAATGTGACGGCGGGTGGTCCCGGATGGAAGAAGACCTACACGATTCAGGCGCAGTTTCGCGCCGAGCAGATGGAAAAAGTGCTGCGCTTTACCACCTCCGCCGAGTGCCGGATGGCCGCGCTGGTGCGCCACTTTGGCGACGAGGAAGACGCCAGCCGTCCGTGCGGAATCTGCGATGTCTGCGATCCTGGCGCGGCGGTTCTGCGGCTCTTTCGACGGGCGACGCCGGTGGAGCGGGAGATGGCGCAGGCCATTGCCGATGATCTACGGGCGGTGGATTACAAGGCGACCGGAACACTGCAACGCAATCTCGATATTGTGGGCCATCTTAGTCGCACCGACTTTGACGCGCTGCTCGGATCGATGGTGCGGGCCGGGCTGATCGAGATTGAAGATGCCGAGTACGAAAAAGACGGCGAGGTCAAGCGCTATCGTAAGGTGCGGCTGACCCCGGCTGGGTTGGAAACGCGGGCAGTTTCATCGGTAGATCTGCTGCTCAGTGATGGCGTGGTGGAGGAGTTTGGCGGACGAGGAAAGGCTCCGGCGCGAACTAGGAAGCCGAAGAGCACAGCGAAGGCTTCCGCTACCGAGCCGGTCGCGCTGTCAGCCAAGGGAGAGGCGCTGGCGGCGCGGCTGAAGGAGTGGCGCACGGCCGAGGCCAAGCGGCTGGGGCTTCCGGCGTATATGGTGCTGCCTGACCGCACACTGGCCGCCGTGGCGCATACACGCCCGGAGAATCCTCGGCAGTTACTGGAGATCAGCGGCATGGGTCCAGCCAAGACGGAGCGCTTCGGCGCGGCAATTCTGGAACTATGCAGCGTGGCAAAGTAAGTGGAACTCAGGGCGCTTTACCGTTCCTATAGAGATAATTTCATGGATTCCCACCCATCGCAAAGAACGCGATGGATGGGGCACCCGCAGTACTTGCATAAGGAAGAATGTACTCAGTGCGCGATTGGGCAGACGCAAGTACGGAAGGATTGCCGCGTGTGATTCGACAAGCTGCAAACGTACTCCGGCCAGAACATTTGCAGCTCGGCTAAATGAGATCCCGTGGAGAAATGTTGAATGTAACTCTGGCTGGCTTGTGTCTTCGCGCCGTAGTCTGTGGTGAATCCGGCAATCAGATGAGTTATTGAAGGCGCATCAAACTCCGCCTCATTATAACTGTGATTAAAATCGTATTCTTCACTCCAGGTTGCATCGACGCCGGTCAAGTTCGACGCTGTAAAGACTTTGTAATCGCGCAGCGCGGCCGTCGTGGGTTCAACCTGAGCCAGCGTAATGGACGGACGATTGCCGTTGATTGGCGAGATGGATGAAACCATTTTCATGGCGACAGCTTTCGGTTCAGCGATAAAACCCTTCGCTTCAACGGTAGGGTTGGTGCCTTCTCCTGCTCGATACAGGTTTGATATATCCGCCCTCAAGAGTTTGATCTCATCCATGTGCGTATGAGCGAAGATCGCCAACTCGACCACATCGCTGAAGTCAACTAAGACATCCGCAATACTTTCCGAAGATAAGAACATGACGGGATCGCGACCACCGCAGACGTCGATCATTTTGCTCGCGGTTGCGTGCAGATCGACTCCCGGCGGAATGTGGCCCATCACCCAGACTTTTTGCTTGCTGGCGCGGGCTTCGTCTAACTGCTGACGAAGCCATGTGATCTGCGCGGCGGCAGCCGTGGTGTCGGGCTTGTTGGAGCAGGTTGCATAACTCTTCGACATGAAAATGTCGTTCAGCACCAGCAGGCGCGCATTCTGAATGGGAGCGGGCAGGGTGATGCTGTAATATCCTCCAACAGCAAAGCTCTCCGCTGCGGCCTGACGCTCGGATGCGGGAAAGTTCTTGGTAACTTCCTTGCCCGCCGCCGTCAGAAACTCGCTGTGCGGGTCGAGCCGATAGTCGCCACAGTCAGAATCATTGTTTCCCAGAGCTATATAAACAGGCACGCCGGGATAACTTCCGTATAACTCATCGATAACATAATTCAGCGTCTTTTCAACGAAAGCTCGGTATGTTTCCGGCGTTGCGCCAGGAAAAAGCGCGTTGTATTTGCATTGAAAGGCATGAGAAAGCAGGTCGCCGCTGACGGTGACGAACTTTGCCTGCGCGGCATGAGCGCGCATGGCCTTCAAACTGGAGTCAAAGAGCGCAAAGGATGTGTCCGCGCCGCGCGCGTGGCAACTCTGTTGCAATGCGGCAAAACGCTGCGGCTGATCGGGCGAGGGCGCGGCGGCGAGGATGGCTCTCCACTCGCTCGAAGGCGCGGCGGCAAGTTGCGGCGCCTTGGCCGGGTCCCAGAAAGGCTCGAAGTGAATGTCGCTGAGCAGAAGCGCGGGGACGGTCGCTTGCGGGGATGGCTTAGCGCTCTGCGCCTGAGCAGCAAGGACGCTGAGGAAGAGACAGAGCAGGGCGATCTGTTGCCGGGGAATAACTCGGAAGAAATGAGCGCGGAAGTTCTGCTTCATCAAAGCACCTTTTCTGCCACTTTACCACGAGTGGTGTTTGAGGAAGATGAAAGCGGATTGGGGTTCGTGGTATCCCACCCTAGCCGCAAAAACAAAAGCGCGGCTAGGGTGGGGCACCCAGGGTCAAAGAAAACTATGCGACGCGCTCAATGACTACGGATTGGAGGACGACCGGGGTCTTGGGCTTGTCCTGGCCGCCGCGCGGGACGAGTGAGATTTTGGTCACGATCTCCTGGCCTTCGACGACCTCACCGAAGATGGTGTGATTGCCGGTGAGCCATGGGGTGGGCGCGACGGTGATGAAGAATTGGCAGCCGTTGGTTCCGGGACCGGAGTTGGCCATGGCTAGCTTGCCGGACTTGTCGAACTTGTGCGGTGAGCCTTTGGTCTCGTCCCCGAAGCGATAGCCGGGTCCGCCCATGCCGGTGCCTGTCGGGTCGCCGCCCTGGATCATGAAGTCGGGAATGACGCGATGAAAGATGGTGCCATCGAAGAGCTTGTCGGTGGACTTTTTGTGCGTGGAGGGGTGGGTCCACTCCTTGCCGCCCTCGGCCAGTTCGATGAAGTTCTTGACGGTGATGGGCGCGTCAGTCTCAAAAAGCTTGACGGTGATCTTGCCTTCGGTGGTGGTGAAAACGGCGTAGGTTCCTGCGGGAAGTGACATGAAATGCTCCTGACTACAGTGTGAGGTTCGTGGAATCCCAGGTCTCAGAATCAAGACCTGGGGCACCCATATTATTGTTTGGCGGGCGTGGCTGCGGGCGCGGGGTTTGGATCGGGCGGCAGCGGCTGCCCCTCGCGGACGATGGTTACCTTCTTCAACGTCACCGGCGTGAGCGGCTTGTCACTGGCGTTGGTCTGCACGTGGGTGATGGCCTTGACCACCTCAACACTGGCCGCGTCACACTGGCCAAAGAGCGTGTAGTGCTGATTGAGGGAGTCGTAGGCCTGCTCGGTGATGAAGAACTGGCTGCCGTTGGTGTCGGGTCCGGAGTTGGCCATGGCCAGGCGGCCGGGCTGGTCGAAGTTCAGATTCGGATCAAACTCGTCCGCGAATTTATAGCCGGGGTCGCCCATGCCGGTGCCTGTGGGGTCGCCGCCTTGAATCATGAAGCCGGGGATGACGCGATGGAAGATGGTGCCGTTGAAGTACGACTTGTTGTGCTGTTTTTTGCCGGACGCGGGATCGGTCCAGTCCTTGGTGCCCTCGGCCAGAGCGATGAAGTTGGCCACGGCCAGCGGGGCCTGACGCTGATAGAACTGGCAGGTGATGCGGCCCATGGAGGTGTCCAGAACCGCTGTGGGTCCGTTGGGGCGGGTGAGGGCGGCCGCGGTGGCGGCAGGCGCGTCGGGAATCTCTTCGACCGGCTTTGAGGAGGTTTGGGCGAAGGCTGCGGCGGCAAAGGCTGCGGCCAGAGCGGGAAGCAGAAGTGTGCGTTTGATATTCATAGCAGCTTAGAGGTTAAACCATTCCATGGTTTGCGTGCCAGTAGGGAAAGAAGCCGGTTGTGGTTCGTGATATCCCACCCTTGCGACAAAATTCAAAAACGCAGATCCTTCAACTTCGCTCAGGACCGCAAGGATAGGGTCCCCGGCTTTCTATTCGCAAGATATGGATTTTTTACGAACAGCCCTTTTTGCAGCGGGCCATGATGGCGGCGTGAAGGCGTTCCTGGATGCCGGTGGGAAGCTCATATATCTCGTGGGAGCGATAGATCTGGATGGTCTTGCGGGTGGTGTTGAAGATGACCTCGCAGTGCGGGCAGCGGCCTAGATGAGCTTCAAGCTCGGCGCGGGTTTCGGCGGGCACCGTGCCGTCGATCAGATCATCGAGAAGGGCGAGAAACTCTTTGCAGGTCACTTGGCAATCCCCGTTTTCCTAGGACTCTTCTTCCGGTGGAAGTAGCGGCTCAGCCGCTCGCGCAGTTGCAGGCGAGCACGTAAGAGGCGCGATTTGACAGCGGGAATGCTCAACCCCAGCGTCTCGGCGGTCTCTTCGGTCGAAAGCCCTTCCACATCCCTCAGCACAAACACGATACGAAACCCCTGGGGCAGTCCTTGAATGGTCTTGCGCAAAATCTCGGCTAGCTCCGCCTGGTTGTAGTTCTGCTCAGGATCGGGCGCCCAATCAGCCAGATCGCGGGGCACGCTGCCTTCTTCGGTCTCGATGTCCTCGTCAATCGAAACCATCTTGCTGGTGCGCCGCTTGCGCAGCCGCATCAGGCTTTCGTTGACCGCAATCCGCACCAGCCATGTGTAAAACTTGGAATTCCCCTGAAATTGCTCCAGCTTTTCATACGCCTTCAGGAAGGCGTCCTGCATGACGTCCTCGGCATCCTCGCGGTTCTGGGTGATGTGCTGGGCGATGCGAAAGAGCTGGCGTTCGTACTTGCGGACCAGCGTATCGTAGGCCGAGATGTCACCGCCGCGCACCCTTGCGATCAGTGCTACGTCCGGATGCTCTTCGAGTTGTCCTGCAACTGATTGGATGGTCGGCATTACTTTTGGTTGCGGAAATCCTTTTGGCCGCGTGCGGCGCTTGTGCCTGGGTCGCTATAGACGAGTGTAACGGACGACGGGGCCTTGGGCCAAACGCGTTGATTGCCGCTTTACATATAACGCGTCTCGGTATACTCTGATTTTGGATGATTCAGAGCTTCAAGGACGATTGGACAAGAGAACTCTATGAATCGGGTTCCGCCAGGCACTGGGCAAACATTCGGGCCGTAGCCCAACGCAAGCTGGACCAAATAGATACGGCAAGCTCTCTTGACGACCTGCGTTCTCCTCCGGGAAACCGGCTAGAGGCTTTGAAACGCGACAGGAGCGGACAGTACAGCATACGGATCAACGATCAATTCCGCATCTGCTTTGTCTGGAGGGATGATGGAGCGCATTATGTGGAGATCGCCGATTACCACGGATAGGAGAAGGGAAATGACAATTAAAAGGCCCGCAACGGGATGGAAGTTGCAGCGAGTTACGACGCATCCGGGCGAGATGCTGCGCGAGGAATTTCTTCTCCCTCTTGGCATTACGCAAAATGCGCTGGCAATGAGAATCCGGGTCCCCGCCACGCGTATTGGCGACATCATTCATGGCCGCCGAGCGGTTACGCCAGACACGGCGCTGCGCCTTGCACGCTTCTTCGGCAACAGCCCGGAGTTCTGGCTCAACCTCCAACAGATGCATGACCTGTCCAAAGCCCGGCTTGAACTGAGCAAGACGATTGAACGGGACGTTGAAGCTTATGCTGGGGCGTGAGTGGGTTGGGTTGAGGATAAATCCCGGGTTCCAAAAGCTGGATCTATGGCACCAATTCCCGTGAATTAAACCCTATGGGAACCTGGGATACCCGCCAACTGCTCGTTAGTGCTGAACTTCCCATAAGCCCCACTTTGCCTCTTTATTCTCACGTTTGCGGGTGTAAAACCCAATTGTGCTATCGTTTGGTGGGTCGAAATCTGTATAAGTTTCAACTGCCCCAACCGAAGCGGTAAATGTTAACGTCTGTTCTACCTCTTCATTGGTCTCGATTCTTGCAAATAGATTTGATAGGCTGCGACTGCTAATAAGCGCGCTCACATCAAGTGCATCGTATGCATCGTGTTCGGTTCCATCCGTTAGTTTTTCCCAGACAGAACTAAGCTCATTCTGAGTATAAGACATTGTCTTTTCCCTCCGGCCTGCTAGATTTTGCGATTCTGAATACCGAGTCATTTACCGAGCGTAGCGTTGAACGCCACCACTGCGGTAGTTCGCCGCCCGGTTTCATCTACTTTCATGCCGCACATGATTCCTGACAATTGCTGATTCTTAAAAAAGAACTTGCACCATCCGTCGCTGACCGTCGTCGCTTGCCCCGGCATTAAATAAACGTGATCAACCGGCATCATGATTCCATCTTCCTCAACCCGGCCAGCAAAACCAAGGATCGGAGAATGGTGGGATTCTTTCTGCGCAAACTGAACCATTACATGACCTTTGTAATCGTCCAAAAATGTGATGACAGCCGAATCACAGTAGAACCGCGACTGCTGCTTTGTTAGGTCACTATCGAGGGGACCCTCGGCAGTGTGGCTAGAGGAGTCGCATATGCCATTAACAACCTGCACGTCCTTGGCGCCGGCATAGGCTGGGCTTGGAAGGCCCAAGCCAGTCAGCAAAATGGCGCTCAGAATCGCCGCTCGGTCAATCCTCATCGCTCCTCCCGCTAGGTTTGGATTTTCGGACCTAGGAATGTGAAACCATAATACGCCGCTCAACCGCTGCTACGCCACAATGATCTCATCGAGCAGATAAGGATGAGATCCAGTACTTTGATCAACTTGAGCCATTCAATTCGGAATTCAGTCCCGTTTTATGGCGGTTGCAGTAACGGCGGTGGTTCCCGAATGCCGCGTTCGGCATTCAAGCAGCATAAAGTGAATGTATGACGGTTTTATCTTCCCCTGATTCGATCTCGCGGCTGGCTATGCGTTCGGTGGCCGGTCTGCTTTCTGTGCTGTTGGTTGCGCAGCCGTTGGTTGGGCAAGCGGACGGCGGTCCGGCAGCCAAACCATCCGCTTCTTCTTCAACCGCTGCCAAGAAGCCGGCCAAGAAATCTGCCGCAAAGCCAGCGCAAGTGGCCGAAGATCCAGCCCCGGCAAGCAAGAAATCTGAGAAGCCGGCCAAAGATGCCGCCGAAAAGCCTGCGCAAACAGAGAAGGATTCCTCTCCGGCAAGCAAAAAATCCGCGAAGACCGCAACCAAGTCCGGCAAGAAGGCCAAAAAGCCGCTCAGTGCTGCGGCCCGTGCGGCGCAGCGTGCGCGGACGGCGCGGATCAAGCTGGCCTTTCAAGCCTCCGCTGAGCTGCGCCCGATGGCCCAGCAACTGGCCACGCTGCGCACTCCGGCGGCGTATGCGGGGGTAACCAAGTACGCCAAGAGCCACACCGGCGAAGCGGCGGCTGCGGCGTATCTGGCACTGGGCCACGCGTATCTGCTGGACAAGCGCTACGGGGAGGCAATCGAAGACTTCCGGCTGGCGAAGAAGGTCGGCACGGAACTGGCCGACTACGCCGACTTCCTGAATGCCCGCGCCAATCACGAGGTGGGCAACGAGGAGACGGCTGAAGGGCTGCTGCACGGCTTTGCGGAGCGCTATCCAGAGAGCATCTTTACGGTCCAGACGCCGGAGTTGGAGGCCAGCGTGCTGTTGGCGATGAAGAACGCTTCGGGCGTGCAGAAGGTGCTGGCCGAGGCGGCGGGAACAGCGGCGGCCAATCGCACCGGCTATCAGTTGGCGCAGGCCGAGGTGGCCTTTGCGCTGGGTCAGACGCAGCAGGCCGAGAGCCTCTTCAAGCGGCTGCTGCTGGCTCATCCGCTTAGCTCCGAGGCGGAAACGGCGCGCGCCAAGCTGACCGCGATGGGCGCGGAGAGCCGCCTGACGACGGCCGAGCTGCGCAGTTTGGGCGATGCCTACTACAACGCCGGACGCTATGAGAATGCGGGTGAGCAGTATCGCGCGTTGGCCCGGCAATCGAGCCTGGACGCGGTGAGCCGCAATGGCTTTGCCGTGGCTGCTGCGGCCTGCGATCTGAAGCTGAAGCGGCTGACGACGGCCGAGGCCCAGGCGCTGCCTGACACGCAGGGCGAGAATGGCGCGCGACGGCTTTATCTGCTGATGGAGTTGGCGCGCAACCGGGGCGATCTGGAGGAGCAGCAGCGCATTGTGGCGGAGATGGAGTCCAGCTTCCCGCAGAGTCAGTGGCTTGCGGAAGCGCTCTTCGACACAGGCAACACCTATATGCTGCTCCACGAGAACGCGGCTGCGGTGGAATACTACGGCACCCTGGCCACGCGCTTTCCCGACAGCAAGCACGGTTCGGCGGCGCATTGGAAGGCCGGTTGGCTGAGCTACCGGCAGGGGCAATACGCGGAGGCGGCGCGGCTCTTCGACGAGCAGATCCGCCTGTATCCCGGTTCGACGGAGGCGGTGAGCGCGCTCTATTGGCGCGGGCGCTTGTACGAGACGCAGGAGCACAAACCGGCGCTGGCCGCAGCCAACTATCGGGCGATCATCCGCGCCTATCAGCACTTCTTTTATGCGCAGATGGCGCGTCAGCGGCTGGCTGCTCTGGGCAATATTCAGCCCGCGCCGCAACTGCAATTGAACAGCATTCAGCCGCCGACACCGCCCGCACTCGCCGAGAGCTTTCCCGCCGACAGTCCGCACTTGGCCAAGGCGCGCCTGCTGGCCAATGCCGGGTTGAACGACTATATTGCGCAGGAGATTGCCGCCGATCCGGACTCCGCCGACTGGAGCGCGCTGGCCGAAGCGCAGATCTACGCCTCGTACGGCGAGGCCTATCGCGCCATGCGTTCGCTCAAGCGGGCGCTGCCCTCAGCCGCCTCGACTTCGCTCAAATCCATTCCGCTGGCTTACTGGCGCATTCTCTTCCCTGAGCCGTGGTGGGATACGATCAAGGCGGAGTCGGCCAAAAACAATCTGGACCCGTATCTGGTGGCCTCGCTGATTCGGCAGGAGTCGGAGTTCAACCCGTCGGTCGTCTCTTACGCCAACGCCTACGGGCTGATGCAACTGCTGCCCCCGGTGGGCAAATCGATGGCCCGCGAGGAGGGCTTGAGCGGCTTTTCCACCTTTCAGTTGCTTGATCCGGCGACCAACATCCGCCTGGGAACCCGCTATCTACGCGAGGGAATGACGAAATTTGGCGGTGTGACCGAGTACGCGCTGGCGGCCTACAACGCAGGCGACAGCCGCGTCGTGGATTGGCAAGCCGCTGGGCCTTATCAGGGCATCGACGAGTTTGTCGAGTCGATTCCCTTTACGCAGACCCGCGAGTACGTCGAGGGCATTCTGCGCAATATTGAAATCTATAAGGAGATCGATGCCGCCGCCCAGGGAAAAGCGGCAGGGACGGACCGGTAACTGCCGCACATGGAAAGGACGGGTGGCCAGTAGCATCGTGCAACTCAAACCCCGGAGCCACCGCACCAACAGGCAGAATCCGCTCCTCGATTCCCGTCGCGAATAACTCTTCGACAGACCTCTCACTAATAGCCAGTCTCTCCGCAGGCACCAGGTTGCGGGTGTTCGCGGTGATCTCGTCGAGTTGGTTCTGTAGCGTGGTCATTTCCTCTGTTTTCGCAGATCGGCAGAGGGCGTAGAATGTCTGCATGGCGGTCATCGACTACACCCCCTCGGAAAAGCGGTCCAGCGGCTCAAAGAAGGCCTGGAAGCTTTCACGCGCGAGCCGGAGAACTCGCTCTATCGGGACGCTGTGATCCAGCGCTTCGAGTTCACGTATGGCCTGTGCGCGAGTATGCTGAAACGGCGTTTGGCGCAGACCGCAGCAGTAGAGCCTGAAAGGGAGATCACCTTCCCCGCCCTGATTCGCACCGCCTGCGAATACGGCCTGCTGCGTTCGGGCTGGGATGTCTGGTTTGAGTTCCGAAAAGCCCGGAATCTCACCAGCCACGTTTACAATGAAGAGACGGCTCGGCAGGTGGTTGAACAAATCCCCGCGTTTGCTGAGGAAGCCGATTATCTCTATCAAGAACTCGAAAGGACGGTGGCGCCCGGTGGCGACTGAAACGACAATTTCACCGAAACCGCCCGTTCTGATTGAACCTCACCAGTGGGCGGAATTGAGATCCATCCTGTCGGCTCGCCTGCCGGGGCGCAGGGTTTGGGCCTTTGGTTCGCGGGCAACGGGACGGCTCGTCAAGCGCTTTTCCGATCTGGATTTGCTGATCGAAGGTGAGAGTCTTTCCTTACGGGAGGCAGCCTTGCTGGATGAGGATCTGGACGAATCGCGCCTGCCATTCAAGGTCGATGTTGTCGACTTATCCGCAATCACGCCCGATTTCCGCGCTCGCATTGAACCGGAGATGGTGTTGGTGCAGGGATAAAAGCCGCTCCGTCGGTTCCAGCAGCCGCGTGTTGGCGGTGATCTCGTCGAGTTGGTCCTGGAGGTTAATTGGCATTTGGATTATGCAAGAAATCATTAAATCTGAATTGTTTTTCGCCATTCTCATGAACTAGGTCCTGTTCACACTATCTAACCAGCGAGAACGCCGTGAAGACACAAATATGAATCGCCGTTTCGATTTACGTTTTGGTTCCAACGTGCGCAAGCGGTTCGATGTGAAATCCCATCTCTACCAAATCTTACAGGTTTCGAGTCTTATCCTGTTCGAGCCCCCCTTTTACGGGCACTTCACCAGATTGACTCCAATCTCGAATTACCGTTCTAGGACAACCATCTGATTCTGTTGGCCTTATAGCTGGACAGCAGTGAGTCGGTGTATATTCGTAAATGCAGTGGGTAAGAAGAGTCGCAATGGCGACGCGTGATCGAAAGAGCCCAATCAATACTAAGATGCTGGCCGGGCACGGCTGAGGCAGTCGCGTGCCACTACCAGGAACTCGTTGGATACAGTGATACCGACTTCGCGCGACTCACTTCGTTCGTAAGCTGGCTGATCGACAATCGCGATTCTTGCCTCTATTCTCGTCAGATTCCGCTGAATGGCATCCACACTAAGTGGATTGAGAACCATAAAGGCATCCTAGCGGACTTGGTTACATGCATTTGTCCTCAGACGTCACAGTCTGGCCGAGATGTATTTGGCTTGCGTTTGCCGCCGAAGCCGGTTCGTATCCGAATTCTTGATCCACATCTGCGATCAAAGGTAGGGGGCTTGTGCGATATTGCGGCCCCCGTCGAGCAACTTGCCAGCCTTGAATTGCCTGCACGACGTGTCTTCATTGTTGAGAACGTACAGACCGGTCTGTCATTTGGCGAGCTTCCCGAGTCGGTACTGATTATGGGACTTGGCTATAGCGTGGATATCATCAGTCCGATTCCATGGGTCCAAATTGCTGAGTGCATCTACTGGGGGGACATCGATACCCATGGATTGTCCATCCTCGCAAAGACGCGAACATTCCTACCTTTAATGATGAGATCAGTGCTAATGGACCGAGGTACGCTCTTGGCATTCAGTGAGCTTTGGGTAGAGGAACCTGAGCAGTGTACGGTGGAGTCGCTAGGCTTTCTTACCGAAGACGAGCAAGACCTCTTCCAAGGGCTGCGCACAAACCGATGGGGCAACAGAGTGCGCCTTGAACAAGAGAGAATTCCCTGGAATTTTGCGCAGAATATAATTACTGAAAGTGACATATAGTGCGGGCTTAGGCTAATTGTTGCCAATGGAGCTCGAATACGGGAATCGAGAAGGAAGGAGATTATGGCAAAGCGTGAATCGCCAAAGCGAGAAGTCAGAACCGCCCAGATTCAGATTCATGAATTGGTGAATTGCCCAGGATGTGGTGTGGCTCCCGGCCACGTTCATGTGCCAGGTTGTTTGGCGGAGATGTATTCTCATTGCGGGCACGTAAGAAAGGGCTGCAAGTCACAGGAGCACGATCCGGCATTCAGTCGCTGGACAGGGATTTTCCCCGGGGTTGCCGAGTGTTTTGCGCTCGGACTCATCAAAGATGATGGAAGTCCAGACATGGTAGCCTTCATTGCGATGGACTTGCCGAAGGTCCTATTCTCCAAGCCTCATGAAGATAATGAAATAGCGAAGCAGGCATCAAGACGATAGTTTTCACTTTGTTGCGACCGAAAGGTGGGTCGAAAAGGGCATCCTGTCGACGGATTTCTGGGCAAAACTTGGACTTTTTAGGCAAGAAGTCGATTTTTTAGGCAAAACGAAAACTTTTTGGGCAAGATCTCATTTTGATACACTTATTAGGCAAAGCCCCCTTGAGGGATACATCTTTCCTGGTTCCGCTCTAGCCCTCCAGAGTCAAAAAGATTCCGGCTGCTGAGTACGCTGCATCATCGACCCAGTGCCAGCGATGGATTGCCCGATAGTGCGCCATCGGCAAACTCACCGGCCACGAAGCGCGGCCATGCTGCCGCGGCAATCATCGCTGCATTATCGGTAGAGAGAGCCAGCGTGGGAAAGGCCGCGCGCAGCCCGCGCCGCTTGGCTTCCGCGCTGAAGCGCTCGCGCAGTTCGCGATTGGCCGCCACGCCGCCGGTGATCAGAATCCGCCGCGCCCCCAGCAATTCAGCCGCCGCAAAGCTCTTCTTCATCAGATCGCCCACCACGGCAGCTTGAAAGCTGGCAATCAGATTCAGCACCTGCTGTGAGCAGAGCGCAAGAGCCTCCTCTTTGCTCTGCGGAGGACGCGCCACGGCCCCCGGCGCAAAGAGCCGAGCGGCGCGCGCCTGCGCATCAGCCCGCAGCTCATGCAACTCTACGTAACGCAGCACAGCTGTCTTGATCCCCGAAAAAGAGAAGAGAAGATGCGGGTCCAGATCGGCAATGGGTGCCGTCTGCGCTCCTTTGGTCCTGGGAACCTTTCCAGCCAAATGCAGCTTCGTCTTGATCTGCGAAAAAGCGAAGGGCACAGCCTTCGGATTTCCAAAGCGCGCCAGCGCATCGATCCATGGCCCGCCTGGATAGCCGAAGCCCAGCAGCTTGGCCACCTTGTCGAAGGCCTCGCCGGCTGCATCGTCCACCGTCCGGCCCATCAGCCGGTAGCTCCAGCTTCCATGCGTCGGCCGCGCCAGATAAAGGTGCGTGTGCCCGCCAGAGACGACCAGCGCCAGGGCCGCCTCATCGCGATCAGGTGTATCATCCTGAGCGCTCACCAAAAAGCTGTCATCCTGAGCGAGCGTAGCGAGTCGAAGGACCTGCGGTTCACCCTCCAGCTCATGGAGCAGCACCGCATGAATATGCCCTTCCAGATGGTTGACGGCAATGAGCGGCAGCCCTTGCCCGAAGGCCAGCGCCTTGGCGTAGGTGACGCCCACCAGCAGCGCTCCGGCCAATCCCGGCCCGGCAGTCACGGCTATTGCATCCAGATCGCCGAGCGTAATCCCAGCCTCACCCAGCGCCCCCCGGACAACAGGAACGATGGCCCGCAGATGCTCCCGGCTAGCCAACTCCGGCACCACCCCGCCGTAGCGCGCGTGCGTGGCAATCTGCGAAGCCACCACGGACGACAGCGTCCGCGCCCCGCGCTCGACCACCGCCGCCGCCGTCTCGTCGCACGACGATTCAATTCCGAGAATGAGGCCGCTTCCACCCATCACTTCCAGCGTATGTACCTCCGGTTCCCGCTTTAGTACTACAGTTGTAAATCGTCGCCCACGGAGGGAGCAGGGGGCTTCAGCCCCCTGAAAAAAAGCAAATCTACCTAGCCTTTAGGCCTGGGCCTTTGCCTTTTTTCTCCCCAATGACTCTATACCAATAGGAGAAGTGCATTAATCCACAAACGGGTCGATCTTTTGGATCGTACCGTCGGCGTTGAACTTCAACTCTGTCACCTTCACCGAACGCAGGTGGTTCTTGTCCGACAGTTGAATGTCGTGATAGAAGAGCCACCATTTGCCCTTGAATTCAACCACCGAGTGGTGCGACGTCCAGCCCTGCACCGGCTCCAGAAAATGCCCCTTGAAGGTGAATGGCCCATAAGGATTATCGCCCACCGCGTAGTCCAGCAGATGTGTATCGCCGGTCGAATAGGTGAAGTAGTACTTTCCGTTGCGCTTGAAGAGCCACGAAGCCTCGAAGAAGCGCCGATCATGGTCGCCGCCCAGTACTGGCTGCCCATTATCATCCAGAATTACCACGTCCTTGGCTTCATGAGCGAACTGCTTCATATCGGCCGTCAGGCGGGCCACCTTGGCGCACAGAGCGGGTTTGTCGTCCTGGAGCAGATCGGTGTCCGAAGCCTTGGGGTCGAAGCTGCCGCTCGCCCAGCGCTGCAACTGTCCACCCCAGATGCCGCCGAAATACATATACGCTTCGCCGTCATCGTCGACGAAGACCGCCGGATCGATGGAGAAGCTGCCCTTGATCGACTCCGGCTCGGCCTTGAACGGTCCCGTCGGCGATGTGGAGGTCGCCACGCCGATGCGGAAGATGCCTTGATGGTCGCGCGCCGGGAAGTAAAGGTAATAGACGCCATTCTTGCAGGCCGCATCGGGAGCCCAAAACTGCTTTCCTGCCCAGGGTACATCTTCGACCTTCAGCGCCACCGGATGGGCCGTTGTCGCGGCGCCCGGCTCATCCATCGACAAGACGATGTAGTCATTCATCGCGTACTGGTTGCCCAGATCGTCGTCGGGAATCCCGGCGTCGATGTCGTGGCTGGGATAGACATAGATCTTGCCCTCGAAGACATGGGCAGAGGGGTCAGCGGTGAAGATATGCTTCACCAGCGGCTGCGAGAGATAGCGGCGGCCATTCGGCGCGCGCAATTCCTTGGCGTCTGTTGTCATGGTTCCTCCTGAAAGAATCGTCGATTAAACCTTCCCTTAAAGAATATAAGGCACGCCCCCGGAATTTACTCGGGCCACGGCATTTTCGCTTCGATCCCTACCACCGCCGTCTCGTCACGCGAGGATTCAATCCCGAGAATGAAGCTGTGGTCACTATCCTTCAAGTTTAGCTGGATGGCACCGATCTCTGGTGATGTTGACGGGGCTGTAGCCGAGGAATAATCTGAAGTTTACAGTACTATCCCTTTCGGAGGTTGCCTATGCAGGGTCTTTGGACAATTGAGTTTGGCAGCAACGCCGGTGTTTACAACTCCGGAGTCATTGTGATGCGCGACGGAAAAATCAAAGGGGGAGATGCAAGTTATTACTACGACGGTTCTTATGAAGAGCCAACTCTTTCTGCACCTTATCCGCTGAAATTCAAAGCCAAATTTGTAGCCAAGCCATTTCAGCAGGATGCTGTGAGCGTCTTTAAGACCTACGGTAAGGATTTCACGCTCGATTTGGATGGAACGCTCAAGGATGAGAACAATGCGGTCGCGGTTGGAATACCGGAAGGAACTCCCGGCATGAATGTTGGAATACGCATGATTCGCCGAAGTGAGGCTGCATAACGAAAGAGAGATAGATGCCCGAAGTCCAATTCAGGGATGGTGCAAATTCGGTTGAAGAAGTTCTGGCTGAATTTGACAGGCGGAAAGAGGGATTTGCTCATCTCAGCAAAGAGACTGTTCGTCTTATTGAAACTATTCTTAATGAAAAAAAGATCGGAATTTACGATGTCAAGACGCGGGTCAAGTTAAGAGATAAACTGGAATCCAAATACTGCAAACCGGAAAAGATTTACAAATGCCTTGATGACATACCGGATGTTGTCGGCCTGAGGATAATCACCTACTATTCCGATCAGATTGATCGAATCGCCGAAATCATTGAACGCGAATTCGCGCAGCTTAACCCGATGGATGACAAGCGGATCGGGAAACCAGAGTCATTTGGATACAGCGCATTGCACATGGATTGCAGGTATTCTGCAAAGCGTTTGGAAAGCACGGAGTACAAGCGCTTTGCCGGTGAGCGGTTCGAGATTCAAATTACAACAGTTTTGGGTCATGCCTGGGCTGAGATGCATCACGCTTGGTACGATTCCAGTGATACACCTACAGAGGAGGAGCGGAGATTCCTTCGTCTTGCCGCAGTTCTTGAACTCGCTGAACAAGAGTTTTTGGAGATTCGCAGAAAGAAAGAACAGCGCGAACACGCCGTCTCACTTCAAGTGGCTGTTGCTGCTGAATCCCCGGAGATTCCTATCACGCCTGAGTCTCTCAAGGCGTACATTGAGCAGAAAGATATTGTAGGAGAGCTGGATACAAGGCTTGCAACAATGTTTGGGAGCAAGAATGCCATGAGTCCAGATGAAGCGTTTCTCATTGCTTTGTCGACACTTGTCAATGGAGTAGGTGTTAGTTCTATTCAAAAGCTCGAAAGCAAAATTAGTGCTTCAGGCGACGCTGTCATTGAATTCGTGCGAAGGTTGTTGAATTCGCCAAACATCACCTCATCTGCGCAAAGAACGTCTTATTATAAGGGACTTTCAATTTTTCAGTTTGCAAGTATATTGGCGGGCGCATTGGGCGTAGAAAGTTATTCGAGATTACTCATACAAGGGAACATTCTTTCTCATGGCTCAAATGACCATTTAATTCAGGTCGCGAAGGAAGTGGCAAACGAATTCCACCTTTCATAATCGAAGAGCGTTCAATTCAGACAATGTTCCCCACCACGCGCCAATTCGAAGCCGCCCTCCAGATCATCTGCGCCCTGCGCGAGGCGGGCTTCGAGGCCTATCTGGCTGGCGGCTGCGTGCGAGATTTGCTGCTGGGCCGCGAGCCGCACGATTATGACGTGGCCACCAGTGCCACGCCGGACGTGGTGCTCGATCTCTTTCCGCGCACTTTTGCTGTGGGCGCGCACTTTGGGGTTGTGCTTGTGGCCGACGGCGATAAGGATGGCTATGCGACGACCGAAGTTGCTACCTTCCGCTCTGATGGCGCTTACTCGGATGGCCGCCATCCGGATGCTGTGCGCTACACCCTCAGCGCCGAAGAAGACGTTCGACGCCGCGACTTCACTGTCAACGGGCTGCTTTTGGATGTGGAGCGATTGTTTCCTCAGGGGCTAAAGCCCACGTCTTTTGCGACGCTATCGGCACGACTGAAGTCGTGCCCTGATACAAAACCTATTTCTGATGCAGAATCTATTTCAGATATAAAACATTTTTCTGAGGTAGAAGAAAACCAGAACAGTTTCAGTGCTGCTGTAATCGATCACGTACACGGCCTTGCTGACCTGGACGCCGGCATTCTGCGCGCCATCGGTGAGCCAGCCGCGCGCTTTGAAGAAGACCACCTGCGGATGCTGCGCGCTGTCCGCTTTACCGCGCGCTTCGGCTTTCAGATTGAAGCTGGAACCGCCGCCGCCATGCGCCGCCTTGCCCCCAAAATCAAAGCCGTCAGCCGGGAGCGCGTGCGCGACGAACTGACCAAGATGCTCACCGAAGGCCACGCCCGCCGCGCCTTTGAGTTGCTCGACGAAACAGCCCTTCTCGCCGAAGTGCTGCCGGAGGTTGCGCGCATGAAGGGCGTCGAGCAGCCGCCGCAGTTCCACCCCGAAGGCGACGTATGGCTGCACACGCTTGGCCTCCTCGACCAACTGGAGCCAAACTGCCAGCTCCCGCTCGCCTGGGCCGCCCTGCTGCACGATGTGGGCAAGCCCGCGACCTTCTGCCGCGCGGATCGGATTCGTTTCAACGGCCACGTCGAAGTCGGCGTCGCCATCGCTGCGGAGATCTGCCGTCGCTTTCGCTTCTCCAACGACGAAAGCCGTCAGATTCTTTCGCTGATTGAAAACCATATGCGCTTTGCCGACGCGCCGCGCATGAAGTCCTCAACACTGAAGCGCTTCTTCCGCCTGGAAGATTTTCCGCAGCATCTCGCTCTGCATTGCATGGATTGCCTTGCCGGCAGCGGCAACCTCGACCATTGGAACTTCGTCCGTGAGCGCTATGATTCGATGCCGGAGGAAGCCGTTCGGCCAGCGCCGCTGCTCACGGGCCGCGAGCTGATAGCCGCCGGTTACAAACCCGGCGCAGCCTTCCGCCCCATGCTCCGCGCCGTGGAAGATGCCCAACTGGAAGGTGTCATTACCACCGAGGCCGAGGCGTTGGAGTTGCTCCGCCAGCGCTTTCCGTTGCTGCCTTGAATGGCCCTACAAAAAGTTCCACGCAGTGAAGAGAATCGCGTTACTTCCTCTGCGCCGCGTCCGTGTTTGCGCCCACAGGTTGAGTCGGAATCTTCTTCGCGGAGGCTGACTTGCCGTGACGCAGAGCCGTCTGTGCTACCGGCAGACCGGCCTTCCCTTTCGTTTGCGGAGTAATTCTCTCCGGAGGCGCTTCGATGATGGCTTCGACGACCGGCCTGTCGAGCGTCTGCGGTGTGCGCATGGCTCCCGAAGAGGAGAAGCCTTGCCGCGCGCCCGTTTGCGCTGGAAGAGCGAGAGCCGTTGCCGGTTGAGAAGCAGGCAGGCGTGAGGAGACGATCCACCCGCCGCCCACAACCACAGCCGCAATCGCCGCCGCCGCCGCCGCGCGCACAGGCGCAGCCTGCATCCAGCCTCCAGACGGACGCAGACCTGCGGGCCAACTCAAAATCCGCGCCTTGCGCGCCGCTGGAATCGCCGCAACCCGTAAGCTCTTCTGCACCCGCTTCTCCAGCCCATCTGGAGCATTGAGACGCGCAAGCAGCCGCAAAGTCTCTTCGGCGGCACTGATCCCTGTTCCCTGATCCCTGATCTCTGTCTTCATCGCAAACTCCTCGCGTGATCCAGCAAGCCAGCCATCAGATTGCGCGCGCGGAAGAGCCGCGACCGGACGCTGGATTCGGTAATGCCAATGACCGAGGCGATTTCCACACTGTTCAGCTCCTCGAAGGCCGAAAGCATCAGCACCTGGCGCTCCTTGGCGGGCAACTGTTCAACGCAGGCCAGCACGCGGGCATGATGCTGGGCGGCGGCCACGCGTTCCTCGGCGCTCAGTCCTTCGGCAGGCAGCACCCGTGCCAGTTCAGCTACGTCGTCCGTCTCCGGGCGGGTTTTCATGCGGCGCTTGCGGTCCAGAACCACATTCCACACGATGCGAATCAGCCAGACGCGCTGATCGCGCACCTCGCCCAGCGTCTCGCGGTGGCGGAGCACGCGCAAAAAAGCCTCCTGCACGGCGTCTTCCGCGTCGGCCGCGTTGCGCAGAACCGAGTAGGCCACGCGATACAGCGTGCTCGCATACTGGCTCACAAGGGCCGCAAGCGCCTCTTCTTCCGCCGCTCTGCCAGCCTCTTCGTACACTGTCTTGTCCGCGATCTCCATCCAACCTGAGAATACTGCCTGACCCGCGCTCATAGACCACCAGACGCAGGCGGGGGCCGAAATGCTCGGAATCTATGAAATATTGGCGCAAAAAAGCTCGCGAAGCCTATGCCTCGCGAGCCTCTTCGGTGAATCAAACTGTTTTTACGGCTTACCAGCCAGTTTCTGCGCGGCCAGCGAACCGGCGGAGCCTTCCTTGTCGTCGTCCTTCACCTTGGCCCAGAGCGCCTTGGCCTGACTTTGCTGGCCCGTCTCGGCGTAAAGGTCCGCCAGATCAAGCCGCGCCACAGCGGCGGAAACCGTATCCGACGGCTTGGCAGCCAGAACGTTATAAAGGTCAATCGCCTGCGCATCGCGGTTGGTCTGGTGATAAAGTCCAGCCAGAGCCAGCTTGGCCAGATTGGCCAGATTCCGGTCCCATGAACCCGCAGCGGCCTTCAATTCCGTCTCAGCCGCGCTGTTGTTCCCCAGATCCTCGTCGGTGACCCCGGCAAAGTAATGGGCCTTGGCACCTTCAGAGAGCCATCCATAGCTTTCCGCCACGGCGGCGAACTTCTGATTGGCGGCCTTGGCGCGCTCCGTGTTTGAGGCGTAGCTTCCATTGCCGGTTGGAGTTCCGGGTGCGGCAAGCGGGGCGCTGTAGACATCCAGCGCATCGTTCAGGGCAGACTGGGCCTTGTTGGAGGACCAAGCGGTGAAGATCAGCGCGCCTGCACCAACCACCACAACGGCTATGGATACAATGACCCAGCGCTGTACGCTGGAGCGATGACCGCTCAGCCAGCTCATGCTGTCTGCGGTAACCTGGGCGAAGCTGTTTTGCTTCAGGGAATGACGGGTTTGATTGTCCACGGGGTTTTTCTGATCCTTCGTCAATAGACTGGCAGACGGCTCCGCACGGCGAAGGCGCTGCGACTGCAACCCCATCAGTCTATCAGTGCGCCAACCGGGGCGTCCACCGGCTTGCTGCGTGAGGCCGCAGAAGCCTATCGTCTAGGGAGAACAGCATCCGTGTGCAGCGCGCGAATCCGGTCCATTGCGCTGGACACAATCGGGCGTCCGGTTGATGTCTCCATGCCTTTGTCGATCAGCATATCTACAAATTCTTCAAGAACCATCTTGCGATCTTGCGCGGCGCGGACAACGGCATCGGAGATTGGAATCGAAATAATCATGGCGTCTGGCTCCCTCTGTTTCTTTCATCGGCAGGAGAACCGAGGAATTGAGTGGAAATATCAAGGAAACATCTGATTTCGATTAGGGCTTTTATGAGATTCAATTGATTGCAGTTAATAGAGAAAGTGGACCGGCATTCAATCCGTGCTTGCCCGTGAGCACGGAGAAAGATAGGCTAAGAGAATGTATGAAGATTTCCGCGTGACCGATCGCTGGAGCGGCGAGCTGTTGCACTGCCGCTGGAAGGGCACACTGGTGGCCATCGCCACGCGCCACGCTGACGCCGTCGATGTGCGCTTCGAGGTTAATGGCAGGCCGATGTGGATTGCTTTGCCGCTGGAAGCCTGGGGCCGACAGAAGCAGCAGACCGGCAAGGTGATCACCGACCAGCTTGCGGCGCAAATTGCGGGGCGCTTCCTGAAGCAGTTGATCGAGGAAGGCTACGACTCGCAGCGCGAGATTTATACCATGACCGTGGAGGAAGTCCTTGCGCAGCTTGAAGTTGTGGTGACGGAAGCGCGCGCGCAGGGCGAGCTGCCTACGCTGCCGGTGCTGGCCTGAGACGAACGGCATTCCGGCAAGTACCGTGGCTGCATGATTCGGTAATTTGTAAACAAACGAGCCACTTGCAAAATTCCTTGGGAATCGCAAGAAGCGTCAGGGTACGGGCTGCATTTGGCTTACTTCGGAGACGATACGCAGCCCCAGATTGAACGCTTCGATGTGGGTGCGGGTGGCGCGGGTCCGCGTAAGTTAAAGCCGGGTGCCCCAGGTCCGGATTTTCGGACCTGGGGCACCCACGAACCCTACGCGACCATTGGCCTCACCGCAGGTGCCCGACGACCTCCACAATTGCGCTGTCCGCGCCGCTCCAGGCAGCCGCGCCCTCGTGGGTCAGCTTCTTCTGCGCGTCGTTCCAGTGCAGTTTGGTAATTGACCCCGCGCCCTGCTCATAGGCGTAACTCGTGCCGTCGTCTGAGAAGAGCGTGAAGCTGGCATCCGCGCCCGGATAGACACGCACCTTTTCAATCGCCTGCGCCTGATGCGTGTTCTCCACCGCCGCGCCCAGCGGCAGAATCGACCCTGCCCGCACAAAGAGCGGCAGCGTATCTATCGGCGCATTCACGCGAATCGTCTGCCCACCCTTCACCCGCTCGTTGGTCCAGTAGTTGTACCAATCCGCCCCGGCAGGCAGATAGACCTCGCGGCTGGTCGCGCCTTGCTCGGTGACCGGAGCCACCAGGAAGGCCGGCCCAAACATATACTCGTCGCGCAGGTCAGTCACCTTGGGGTCATTGGGGAAGTCCAGCGGCAGCGCCCGCATGAACGGCGCACCGCTCAGCCAACTCTGATAGCCCAGCGAATAGATGTACGGCATCAGCGTGTAGCGCAGCTTCAGATACTTCTCCAGAATCGGCTCGGCCTCTTTGCCGTAGGACCAGACCTCGTTCATGTTGCGCGTGCCGTGCGTGCGGAAGACCGGCAAAAACGCCGCGTACTGGAACCACCGCGTGTACAGCTCCGGATAATCGTCGTAGCCGCCCACGTTGTCGCGCGCATCCGAGGGGTCCAGCAGCGGCTTGTGGGCAGGATGATGCTCTGCGGGCAATCCGCCCCAGCCGCCCGTGTCGTTCGACCAATACACCAGCCCCGACGCCGCCACGTCCAGCCCGGTGGGAACCTGCCGCTTCAGCGTGTCCCAGGTACCAGCAATATCCGACGACCAGACGACCGTTCCGTGGCTCTGCTCGCCCAGGTAGCCGTCGCGAGAGAGGATCAGCGCGCGCTTGCCCGGCTCATCCTTGCGGAAGCCGTCATAAAGCGCCTTGGTGTGGAAGTACGGATAGACATTGAAGTACTGCGTCCCCGGACCCACCTTGAAATACGCGCCATTCGGCGGCAGGTCAGGCTCCGTTTCGTCGGCCCAGAGCGAGTCAAATCCCGCGCCGACAATGTTGTCGCGGAGTGTCTTCCAGTACCAGTCGGCAGCCTCGGGGTTGGTCGTGTCAATGTCCGATCCAGCGCGGTCATAGGGCAGCCCATCAATCGGCTTGCCGTCGGCGTATGAGATCAGCCAGCCCTTCTTCACCAGATCGGCGTAATAGCGGTCCGCCGCCAGGAAGCGCGGCCAAACGCTGATCATTGTCTCAAAGCCCATCTCGTGCAGCTTCTTGTTCATCCCCACCGGATCGGGCCAGAACTTGGGGTCAAAGTCGAACTGCCCCATCTTGGTGTAGTAGTACCAATCCACCACTAGCACGTCCGCTGGCAGATGCCGGTCACGATACTGCTGCGCCACATCCAGCAGCTCTTTTTGACTCGCGTACCGCTGCTTGCACTGGATGTATCCATACGTCGACTTGGGCAGCATGTGCGTAGGCCCAGTCAGTTGCTTGTAACCCGCGAATATCTCGTCCGCCGTCGCCCCTGCGATCACAAAGAACGAAACCCGGTCGCCCACCTGCGAGGTCCACTTGGTCTGCTCGTTGAAGCCAGGTTCAATCGTCGTCTTCGAGGGGTTATCCCACAGCAGCCCATAGCCTTTGTTGGTCAGCAGAAACGGCACGCAGAAGCTCTGCCCCGCCGGAGCGTTGTAATCCGCCCAGCAATGCACCACATGGCCGCGATGGTCCAGAAAACCTTCCTGGTTCTGCCCCAGTCCGTAATAATGCTCGTCGTCCGGCGAGGCGAAATTCGCGCCCACTGTATAAAACTCGTCGTCCGTCGCGCGCCGGTCGGCCAGCACAGCGGCGGTCCCATCCTTCTGGTTGGGAATCACCTGCGTCCATCCGGTCATCTCCAGCAGCTTCTTGCCGTCCGGCGTGGTGATGGTGATGTGCGCGCCCGGAGTCGAGTCGGGAAAGAAGCTGGCGCTGTCATCCCAGTGCGGCTGCTGTGGGCGTTCCACGCTGGCCACCATTCGATCCGACTTGTAAATGTCGGCCAGCTTGGTCTGGCTGGCGCTCCAACCGGCGGCGGCAGGCACGCCCGTCACGCCATAGCCCGGCCCGGCCAGCGCCTTATCTGGCTTGATGCTCAGCGTTACGCGCAGAATATTCGGCGCATACGGCTCCAGAACAATGGTTGCTTTTCCACGCTCCAGGACGACTTTGCCCTCCTGCGCGCTCAAGTTCAAGCCGCCAAAAACCAATGCGGCCACAAAAAGAAGAATACTGCTCCGCCGTACCATCGAAATCATCTCCAACTCCCTCATCCAGCATACTCAGGCCGGGTGCCCCAGGTCCGGATTTTCGGACCTCAGTTCAATTTCCCCTAATTTCGAATCCCCACCAGCAAGCCCTCGATCTCCGCCCGCTCAGCTCCAGTCAAAGCCAAGAGCGGAGCGCGGGCACGGCCTCCGTAATATCCGTTGAAGTCGCAGGCATACTTGACGCCGTTGATTCCCAACTGGCCCACAATCCGCTGGCTCGGCGCGGCAATGCGCAGTTGCTTCTCCTCGGCCAGCTTACGGTCGCGGTCCTTCCACGCCAGATAAACCTCTTGGCAGGCCTGCGGCGCGCACGCGGCAAAGCCCAGGATTCCACCCGCCGCACCCGCCTCCAACGACTCCAGCAGCGTAGCCGTCGAGCCGCCCACCACGGCAAAGCCCACCTCTTTGGTCCGCGTCTTCAGCGGGTGCCCTACTTCCGCGAGTAGTCCTGGGTGCCCCACCCTCGCGACGTTCTTGTTTTTGTCGCTAGGGTGGGAATCCAAACCGCCAATCGAAACCAGCGCCTCTTCGCTCCCAGGCTGAGCCGCCAACATCCGCCCCGTCACCGCCTCGAAGATCGGCGTCACAGTCACCGTCCGGCGCGGCGCGTTCTTCACTCCCTCGACCAGAGAGCGAATCCGCTCCACGCTTCCCGACGAGTCCTTGATCCCGATAATATTCGGATGCCCGGCCAGCTCGGCCACCAGCTCCACCGGAATGTTGTACGGCGCAAACTGTGGAATGTTGTAGAGAATCACCGGCAAGGGCGACCGGTCGGCCACCGAGCGGAAGTAGTGCAGCACAGCAGCCGCAGTCATCTGGTTGGCAAAGTAGGTGGGCGTGCGTACCAACACAGCGTCGTAGCCGAACTCGGCCGCCGCCTCTGCCAGTTCGACCGTACCCTTCACGCTCTCCCGCGCCACCCCGGCAATCAGCACCTTCTCTGGCGCTGCGGCTTCGGCAGCCACGCGCAGCACCTCGCGGCTCTCCGCGTCGTCCAGCATCACGGCCTCGCCGCCCGAACCCAGCAAGAGCATCCCACTAAGCAGCGTGCGCGAATAATGTGCGATATTGGCTTCGAGCTTGCGATAATAGACGCGCTCGTCCGGATAAAACGGCGTAGGAACTGCGGCAAAGATGCCTTCGATCAACATGAATTTATTGTAGTTCCCCACCGCCGTTGCCGGTCAGCCGCACATAAAACTGTAGCGCCGACCTCCCGGTCGGCTGTAGTGTGGACCTCCCGGTCCACGCTTGTTTCTTCCCTGAACCCGCTGTCTGGATACAGCGCTCAAGCTACTTGGAATCCAAAGCCTTCTGGATATCCGAGGGGATCTGCTCTCCTAAGCCACGATCCAAAATGGCGAACTGCATTTTTAGTGCGCGCAGCTTTCGTTCCGCTTCAGCTTTTTCCGCCTCAGTCGAATAGGAGCGATGGCTCGGAAAATAGGTTGCAACATCATTGAAACTCGCCAAGGCGGTGGTCAGTGACACCTTTTGGTACTCCTGGATACCGCCATAAGCACTCACATAGCGATCGCGCTCCTTTCTGTCCATATAATTCAGCGTACTGCTGGAAAGCGCCGACTCCCACGCTGTGGTATTGAAGTCATAGAAACCCGGCCTTAATTCTCCAACCCGCTGATTAAGATCCGCCGGCGACTTTGCCAATCCGGGCATTTCCGCAATCATCTTGTCCAGTTGCGCATTGCACTGGCGCACTTGGTGCAAATCCTTGTTCAATTGGCTCTGGTCGTCGGCCAACTCCGCACGCAAACTCTCGCGCAACTCTTTGACAGCCGCGTGCTCCCGCCAGCTCTCCCGCGCGCCCTCCAGGCCGAAGGCGATCAGAATGCCGATCGTCACAATCAGAATATGCGTTGCAAACTCTTTCAGAGACTTGACTTTGCCCATCGGTGCATGAATATCCATGATTTCTTCCTCGGAACCTTCCTGTTTCGGCTCTTCGCTTTCCTCTGCGCCGCGCAGCCAGCTCCTCCGTCACGCCCTCCAGCGCAAGGGGCAGCTCCTCGGACCCATTCTCCGAAGAAGCGAGAATCGCTTGCCTGTCCTCTTCTCTCATAAACGGAATTCTATCCGATCACCCGCAGATGGCGTTTTTGCGTGGGCGTTTGCAGATAATTAACGTGATTTGGCGCATCATGGCTATGAAAGGACAAGCGGAAGAGATTTCTTGCGCCGCAAAATAGCCACCATGAAAAACATCACAGTAACCATCTCCGACGAACTCTATCTTGCAGCGCGAATATGGGCAGCACAAAACGGAACCTCGGTCTCCAAACTGGTAAAAGACTTTCTGGAATCGATTCCGGATGAACATGGCTCGGAACTGAAATTCCCTAGAAGTTTGTACCCCCTCCCCCCCCCTATTTACCGTGAGACTGTGAAACTGTGAAGCCGGTACTTGATGGTAAGAAAGAGTCTCTCGTACCGTGACCGGGTATTTTTTGTAATCATTCCAATGAATCTGGGTGCCCCAGGTCTCGCTTTTGAGACCTGGGAAACCACCAATTTACATGGTCACAAGGCACTAGCAAAGAAGCCTTTTCATCTGCCCGCCATGACCGCAGCCGACTGTCCATCGCCCGCAAAGGCATCCGTCAGCGAGATCACCTTCATCTGTGACTTCAACTGATCGAGCGATGCTGTGCCGGTGGCCGTAATCTCCGCCGTCTCGCCCGGCAGCAGATCGAAGTAGTTATCGGAGATCTGCACCTCCAGATTGCCGAAAGAGAGATACACGTCCCGCGCCAGCACGGGCGAAGTGATGCGAATTTTATAGCTGCCATTTGCGCCGCTGGTCTCCACCTTCAACTGCGCCGGCTTCAGATGAACGCCTTTGGTCGGAGCGAGGTAGATGATGTTACGCGAAATCTGCGCTCCGCCCGCGCTCAACTCCGCCACCACAAAAACCCGCGAAGTATCCGCCGCGCCCGCATCCGTCATCTTCTTCAACGGCCAATCGAGATAGACTTTGCTCGTCAAGGGGGAAACGTTCACGGCCTTCGTTTCTTCCCGCAACAGATGGCCGTCAAAGTCCATCAGCCGCACGCGCAAGGTGGCTGGCTCAGCCTTGGTTTTGTCGCTGACCACGTAGACTTTCAGCGCTCCATCTTCCACATGCGGCGAAACCAGCACTGGCGCATAGAAGCGGCGCGCATAGAATTGCAGCGCCTTCCAGCGTCCGTAGTAATCAATTGACGACCACGAAGCCACCGGCCAGCAATCATTCAACTGCCAGAAGATCGAACCCATCGTCTCTGGCCGCGAACGGCGGAAGTGCTCCGCGCCGATCTTGATTCCCTCGGCCTGCAAGACCTGGCTCACGTATAAAAAGCTGGCAAAATCCTTAGGCTCCGCGTAATCCTTCAGCAGATAGTTATGGATAATGTCATTGCCTTCGTTGTTCTTCTGATGGGCAAGCATCACCGGCGTGAAGATGTTAGTACGATCCTCCGGCTGCGTAAAGACTTCGATGGTCCGCATCTCCGGAAAAGACTGGAAGCCGTACTCGGTGACAAAGCGGGCATGATGCGTTTCGTAAGTCGAGAACGGCACGCGCCCATGCCATACATCCCAGATGTGCGCGTCGCCTGACTGAAACTTATCGCTGAGTGCCTCATAATCGGAGCTGGGCGAACTAGGCCAGTAGGGCGTCTCCGGATTCAGCCGCGCCACCACGCGGGGCAGAATCCCGCTGAAGACGGTCAGGTAATCCTGCCACATATAGTGCTGCACGTCGGGCGGCAATGCAGGGCGTCCGGCCCACTCGAAAGCCGTCTCGGTCTCGTTGTTGCCACACCACAAAACGATACTTGGGTGATTGCGCAGGCGGCGCACCTGATCCTCGGCCTCGGCCTCGACATTCTGCTTGAAGGCGTATGTTCCCGGTTGCCAGTCGTTGCCGAACATGAAATCCTGCCAGACCATGATGCCCAGTTCGTCGCAGATGGCGTAGAACTCGTCCGTCTCGTAGTAGCCGCCGCCCCAGTGGCGGATCATGTTCATATTGGCGTCGCGTGCCGATTGCAGAATGCGGCGATAGTCGGCGGTCGTGACGCGGTTGGGAAAGCTGTCAAAGGGAATCACATCCGCGCCTTTGGCGAAGACAGGAATGCCGTTGACGATGAACTCAAAGCTGCGGCCCCACTTGTCCAGATCTCGCCGCAATTCGATTGAGCGCAGGCCGACCTTCACTTTGCGCTCGTCGAAATTTACTTCGACTGTGCCCACAGCGGCGGTGAACTCATAGAGAGGCTGCTCACCGTAACCGGCCGGGAACCACAGCTTCGGTTTCTGAATCTCGATTGGAAGATCGATTACATTGCGACCGGCATGAAAGCTAACCCGCTTTGGCAACATGACCGGCTTGCCGTTGTCAGAGTAACGCACAAGCACAACGCCATCGCCTGCACCAGCGGCCTCGACTTCCACCTGGGCGTCCAGATGCGCGACTTCCTTGCTTACATCGCGCTGATGAATCGCAAAGTCTGCAATGCGCGCGTGATCCCAGGCCTCGATCCGCACCGCCTTCCAGATGCCGCTGGTGACAAAGCGCGGACCCCAATCCCAGCCGTACTCAAAGGCGGGCTTGCGCAGATAGGTCTTGTCTTCGGTCTTCGATTTGAGGCGGAAGGCGTCACTGGCGGCAGCATCGACCGCGGCCTTGATTGGCGAAGGAAAGACGACGAAGAGATCATTTTTGCCGGCGTGCAGGTGAGCCTTGACCGGGACGCGCCAGACACGAAAGCTGTTGTTGGCATCGAGAATGCGCGCGCCATTGACGTAAACTTCTGCCGTTCCGTCCAGTCCGTCGAAAACCAGATCGACTTGCGAGCGGGCCAGCAGTGCTGGCGTTACGTCAAAATAAGTCCGGTACTCCCAGGCCTCTTTTTCAATCCATTGCAGCTTGGCCTCGTTGTCGCGGACGAACGGGTCGGGAATCTTCTTGTTGGCCAGAAGGTCCAGATGCACGTCTCCGGGGACGGTGACCGGCAGCCAGCCGTTTTCACTGGGCTGTGCGGTGAGCGTAACCTGGCGGAACTGCCAGCCGTGATCGAGCGCCAGAACCGCATTCTGCCCCGGAGTCGCCTGTGCCTGCACACTTTCGCCCCCCACGCTAACCGCCGCAATCATCAAGATGGTACAGATTGCACTGCACGCCAACGAACCACGCATGAAGATGCCTCCAGACCCTCCGCTGGATCATCTGACCGGCGTGGAAGGACAATTTACAAAATCACACTTTAGCAGTCTGTGGTGAAAGCTGGAAAACACCATCTCTCAGGGGCTAAAGCCCGCGATCATTCTATTGCATTTGCGGCACGACTAAAGTCGTGCCCTTTCAAAACATTACGAACAGGAATGCTTAAAAGCTAACCTTGCGCTCAGGATACCAGGTGAGCTGAATGGTCGTGGCCGTCACCGTTTGCTGGCCTCCAACCTGCGTGTAAATCGGCGCCTTCCACTTTTCGTAGGTGAAGTTGCCGTTGATTTCGAACTCTCTGGCGATGCGCTTGACCACCTGGAAGTTGAAGTCGTTCAGAGTCGTGCCGCCGGGCGGCAGGCAGGGGCTTCTGACCGAGCAGGGAGCGCCGGTAAAGGTGGCGCTGGTTGAGCCGGGAATGAAATTGCTGGTGGCTTTCTGATTGCGATAGCTCACCTGCAGCCATTCATTGCCGCTCAGGTGATAGGTAACCCAAGCCTGGCCGCCTTTGTCCTCGCGCCCAATCCAGTCGCCAAAGAGCTGGCCTTGATTGGTGTAGCCCTGCTTCTGCATACCCTCGTAGTACATGAATTGCCCGTAATGAATGGAGCCGTTCGATGCGGAAGGATCAGTGGAGACAGCTTCCACGCGCAGATCCAGCTTGGGAACGCCAGGCACGTGGGAGAGATAGAGGCCGGGCCGGTAAGAGGCTCGCCGCGGCGCATCGATGGGCGAGACGTCGTCATGCACTTCAGAGTCGGTGTAAAGCGTGAGCCATTTGCGAACGAACGGCAGCCGGTAAGAGAAGTCAAATGCGCCGAAGCGCGCGCCGGGGTCGCGGGAGTCGTTTTTGTCCGCGCCGCTGGGTGAAGTCACACTGAAGAAGCTCCGCAGAAAGCTATCGACGTTGACCGCGCCGTGCCCTTTGCCGACCCAAATTACGGTACGTTCAAAGCCGAATTCCAGGTCCTCTGTGGGCCGGAAGCTAAGCTTCTCAACGTGAACCCAGGGATCACCAGGAGCTATCACATTCGGCATATTGGCACTGGGGTTGGCAAGATGCGCGGGATTGGGAATGAAGTTGTGGCCGCGCAGTCCGCCCACCAGAAATTCGTAGCGGAAGGGTCCTGTCAGCCGACTAAGCCCCGGAATGTACAGCGGCTCACTGCGGTTGATGCGGAAGGAATAGATATTCGCGGCGTTGTTCGAGTACGCCATGCCGCCACCCACTCCGGGTCCAAGCCAGTTGTCCTGCCGACCAAAGGAAATCTCGTGGTTGAGCAGGTGCGCGGAGGCATAGGCCTCAATCAGTCGCACATCGGCTTTTGCCGCGATCGGCCCCTGGGGAATGGTGGCCTGTGGGAGGTAATAATTTGTCAGATGGGATTTGAGATCGGTATAGGTCGTCGAGTCCACGGTGGCAAGCGCCTGGGCCAGAGCCTGTGAATAGCCATCCGCCGAGGGAGCGGCGTCCATCTCGGCGCGCACATAAAGCACAAACCGCCCGGCAGAAGCATAGCCACTGGCACCGGTGTAGTTATTGAAGCCGCTCTCGTAAGGGCGACCGTAATCGTTGATGATCGTCGATCCCAGATGATAGCTGTCGCGCAGTGGCGTGCCGCTGATCCCGCGGCCCACCGTATAAACCGACTCGACGCGGGAACTTCCCTTGAGTGCGCCGCAGGGGCCTTCAGTATCATTGCGCAACTCGTGCAGCAGCGTGTTGTAAATACCTTGCGCCTCGTCGGTGGCCGCGCTCACGTCCGCATCCGCAATACGCGCACCGGCCTGCTCGATCATGTGGCTTAAACTGGCGCGCGTCCACGGACGCATTCCCAGATAGACCGTGTCCACATAGCCCAGCGAGTAGAGCCGCAGCACGGCGGGATAAACCCAGCTATCCACCGGGATATAGGGCGAACCGAGCTTGGAAGGCTCACAAACAGGCGCGGTACTCGCCTTTGCTGCGGCGGGCTTGGGTGAGGCAGGCTGCTGAGCCGCGAGAAGGCCGACGGAAAGCGCCGCCAGAATCAATGCACAGGGAAGAATGGCTGCCGGGAACTTCGCTTTGTTCAAACTCATATTCCTCACTTTATCACTGGCTTACGTTGATTGGATGCAGAAAATACCAAGCGGAAGACCAGATTTGGTAGGCCCCATAAAACCCAATCCGCTATGCGACCGCTTCTGCTTTCCGGTCAATGTGCAATGGATCAAGCAGTGCGCTGTTCAAGTGGTCCAGCAACTCCACGGCCTCGGTCAGGGAAAAGCCTGTCCGAGTTGTGAACTCTTCCTGACCGAGATCGAGCATCACCACTTCGACCGAATTGCGCAGAGCGCGAATCTGGGTAAGCGAAAAGGAGTGGTCAAATGTCGCGACAGGCAGGCCGCTTGCATCTGTTTTCTGTGCTCGAATCCAGGCATTCAACGCGTCGAAGATCTCCTTCAGCGCCGGTTTGCTCAGGCCCACCTGTGAATAAACATGGAGGCCCCGAATGCCGTGCAAGAGTTCATTCAACGACTGATGAATCAGCAGCGCCTGCGGGCCGGCGAAAGGGAACGAAAAGACCTCAGGCGAAGCCGGAAACAGCCCCGCCTTTTTTACTGCCTCCGAATTAGAATAGGTTCTCGAATTCATTTCGTCCCTCTGCTGGCCAGTAGGCTGTTCCCAAATCAGGATCAACTGGGTTATAAATCACCAAAAGTCCCTCGGTTGCATTCCAAAATGCCATTCGATTCCAGCGAAGCTGCTTAAATTTTCACGGATCAAGAATCGTTTCCAAAACTAGTTGCTCGAAGCTGCTTTGAGTCATCAGTTCGCCGAACTCATTTCCATCGGCAACGTGCTTCCAATATGCATGACCGAGTCCTATGGCATGGGCTATCTTTTGCGCGTCTTCACCAGTCAAACTCATGCTTACCTCAAGGTTATACCGTTTGGGCCTCAGGCGCGAAGAGAACTCAATGATTTCTCTTCCGGGAGAATTCCATGCAGCCGCCTTTCCAGTATTGAAATGGCTATGCTCTGGCCGCCTCAGTTACCGCATCCAGTTCCTGTGTGAAGTTCGCCACCTCTTCCAGCTTCCACGCCTCGCGGAAGAGGCCCTTGCGGGTGAGGTAGGCCTCCATCTTCAGAATCGGATCGTGGGCCTCGGTGGGGTCAAAGATGCACTCAATCAGCGTGGGTCCGTTGCCTTTGCGGGCGTGAGTCACCGACTCGGTCGCGACGCGATAGACGGCCACCACGTCGCGGCCGTCCACGGGAATCGCGGGAACGCCGCTGATCGGCGCGCCGAACGCATCGGAGAAGACTGTAGCCTGGCGGACAAAGAGAACCGGCAACCGCTTGGCGCTGGCTTGCTGAAGAGTTTTCTCGGGGACATGCTCGTCCTTGCTGAAAAAAGCCACGGCGATCTTGCCGTTCCCGGCTGTCTTGTTGGCCTGTGCCGTGCGGAGAGTGAGTTTGAGCTGTGCTGCGAAATCCGTCTCTGCGGCGCGGGCCAGCAGTGCCTTCAGAGGCTTGTCCCGCTGCTCGTTCTGAAGGAAGAGGGCAATCAAGTTGCCCTGCGCGACAGCAACAGCATCCCCCGGCAGCAGTGCGGAGATAACGCCCGCCGCGGCCGCCTCATGCCCTGAAGCTGTTTCGCCTGCTCGGTTTTGCAGACGCTCCGCCAGCAAGCGGCACTTCACCATGGAAATGTAGAGCTGACACAGTTTTTCGTTGGAGATGATGGAGAAGCCCTGGTGCCCGGCCAGCTCCGCCGTGCCCTGCCCGGTTGTCGCGATTGTCATGTTTGCCGTTTCCTCACCGTTTGCTGCGATTGTAAACGGCTGGGCGAGTGACGCGCATCGCTGACGCGCAATCGGGAGTAAAATGGTCTCGGCAGCAAGATAACAAGGAGAATTTGATGCAATATCGCAATTTTGGCAAGCTTGATTGGAAGGCCTCGGCGCTGGGCTTCGGCTGTATGCGCTTTCCCACCACCGACGGAGATCGCCTTAGCCCCAATATTTGCGAGGATGAGTCCATTCGCATGGTGCGCCACGCCATCGACAGCGGCGTCAATTATCTTGACACGGCTTATCCCTATCACGGCGGAAAAAGTGAAATCGTCGTCGGCAAGGCGCTCGGCGACGGTTATCGCGAACGGGTCCGACTGGCCACGAAGTTGCCTGTCTGGCTGGTGGAGAGCGCAGCGGATTTTGATCGCATTCTCGACGAACAGTTAGTCAAGCTGCAAACGAGTTATATCGACTTCTATCTGCTGCACGCCCTCAGCCACGAGCGCTGGAACGATGTTGTACTGAAGCACAAGCTGCTGGACCGCGCCGAACGCGCACTGGCCGACGGGCGCATCCGCCATCTTGGCTTCTCCTTTCACGATGAGTACGAAGGCTTCGCGGAGATTGTCAACGGCACCGAGTTATGGAGCTTCTGCCAGATTCAATATAACTACATGGACGCGGAAAACCAGGCTGGCGTGCGCGGGCTAAAGCTGGCCGCAGAAAAAGGCTTGGCCGTGGTCATCATGGAGCCGCTGATGGGCGGGCGCTTGGCCGATCCGCCGAAAGATATTCTGGCAACGATGGAGAGCTTTCCCACGCACCGCGCGCCGGTCGAGTGGGCGCTCGATTGGCTCTGGAATCAGCCGGAGGTCTCGGTCGTCCTGAGCGGCATGACTACGATGGAACAGTTGGAAGAGAATCTGCGCATTGCCGATCATTCGCGCGTCGAAAGTTTTACCCCCGCGGACGATGCGCTGATCGCCCAAGTTAGTGAAATGTACCGCACGCGCACGGTGATTCCTTGCAGCAAATGCGGTTACTGCATGCCCTGCCCCAATGGCGTCTATATTCCGGCTAACTTCGAATTCTATAACTACGCTCATCTCTTCGACGACCTGAATGCGGCGCGCTTCCGTTACCAGGTCTTTCTCAAAGAGGAGCAGCGCTCCGGCGCCTGCATCCAATGCGGCGTCTGCGAGGAGAAGTGCCCGCAAGGCATTCCCATCAGCGAATGGATGCCGAAGGTCTCCGCGCTGCTGGCGTAAGCAGAACGCGCCAACAGACACAAGGCAATTCACAGTTGAGCAAGTTTTGCATCGTTTGATGCGTTCAGGTCAAGACTTCTTCGCGTTTTTCTGTCTCGGGAGCCACTTGCAAAATTCCATGGAGAACGCGAATAAGTGTCAGGGCACGACTTCACAGGCTGCGGAAAAACGAAAGAACAGACTTGCTTTGTAACAAGGGCACGACTTTAGTCGGGCCAAATGTAGCCCATTAAAAATCTCGGCTTTAGCCGCTGCGGCAGCGCAAACAACTGAAAATAAATGTAACAGGGGCTAAAGCCCAATTTCTTTTGCGCCATTTGCGGCCCGACTAAAGTCGTGCCCTTGTTACAAAACCTGCTCTCGAACATTCTTTTTCGCCTATCTTCAAGTTTTTCCGCAGCCTGTTCAGTCGTGCCCTGACGCTTATCTGCTAACTGGAGACAATTTTATAGGAGGCTCTTGGGGTAAACTTTTGGCCTTCTTTCCCCCTCAACTGCCGTGGAAACCCAAACTGACCACTCTCCGGCTTGCAATTTCATTGACTCCGGTCTATTTGAGAAATAGAATCGACGCAGGGCGTTTGCAGATTTTTAGCCCAACAATCTCTTTAGAAAGCCGGTCGTCGCGCCGGCACATTCAAGATGGCATCGAATCGAACGGTCGTAGCCCCTCTGTCCAACCGCGTGCGGCTTATCGTGGCATCTTCGGTGATGCTCACGTTCATCTCCTTTTGGCGCGCGGCGGCGATTGTTCTGTGTGATTTAGGCTCATCGGCCTTCTACGCCGGGGGTATCGCCGAGCAGGCAGTGGGCGCGGCCGCGCCGTGGTTCATCCTCGGCATCATGCTCTTCAGCTTCGCGGTGCGCGCGGTCTACGTCGAGAGCTGTTCGATGTTTACCCGCGGCGGTGTCTACCGCGTGGTGAAGGAGGCCTTGGGAGGCACCTTCGCCAAGCTGAGCGTTTCGGCATTGATGTTTGATTACATTCTGACTGGACCTATTTCGGGCGTTTCTGCAGGGCAATATATTACAGGCTTGATGAACGAACTGTTGACGGTAGCCAATACCAGCCACTGGCTACCTCCGGCGCTGATCGATCCCAGAGGCAACCCCTTCCAATTCAATATGAACTACACCTCGGCGGTCTTTGCCGCGGCGGTCACCATCTATTACTGGTGGGAGAACACCAAAGGAATTGAAGAGTCCAGCGGCAAGGCCCTGCGGGTCATGCAGATCACCACGGTGATGGTGATTATTCTGCTTTTCTGGGGTGTCTTTTCGGTTATCTTTACTCCCGGCGCGCATCTGCCTCCCGCGCCCATACCCTCCCATTTGAAGTTCAGCAACGAGGCACAAGGCTTCCTCTTTGGGCACGGATTGCCGCTGCTGGGCCTCTTCGGCATTTTGATGGCCTTCGGACACTCCGTACTGGCGATGAGCGGCGAGGAGAGCCTGGCGCAGGTCAATCGCGAGATCGAACATCCCAAGCTCAAGAATCTGAAGCGCGCGGCCATCGTCATCGCCATCTATAGCCTGGTCTTCACCGGCGGCGCTACGCTGCTGGCCTCCGTGCTGATTCCCACCTGGGAGCGGACGCACATCTACCAGGACAACCTGATTGCCGGCTTGGCCATGTACATGGTGGGTCCGCTCTTCTGGCGCATTGCCTTCCGCATCTTCGTGGTGCTGGTGGGCTTCCTGATTCTCTCTGGGGCCATCAACACCTCGATGATCGGCTCGACCGGCGTGTTGATGCGCGTGGCCGAAGACGGCGTGCTGACCGACTGGTTCCGCAAACCGCATCACAAATTCGGCACCAGTTCTCGCATCATCAACATGGTCTTCATCCTCCAGATGAGCACCATCATCCTCAGCCGGGGCAATATCATCACCCTGGGCGAGGCGTATGCCTTCGGCGTAATCTGGTCGTTCACCTTCAACAGCCTGGCTATGCTGGTGCTGCGCTGGAAGTACAAGGGTGAGCGCGGCTGGAAGGTTCCGCCCAACTTCCGCATTGGCAGATTTGAGATCCCCGTCGGCCTGCTTTCGGTCTTTCTGGTTCTGTTCTCAGTAGCCGTTGTGAATCTCTTCACCAAATCGGTGGCCACGGTGAGCGGCATCGTCTTTGCCGCGGTCTTCTTTATGATCTTCACCATCTCCGAGCGCAGCAACCTGCGCAAGCACGCGGCGACCGCACGGCAGATGAAGGATCAGTTCCAGCTTGAGCATCAGGACACGATCAGCAGCGAATCAGCGGACATCCGCCCCGGCGGCGTGATGGTGACGATGCGCGACGCGGCCAACCCTCTGGCGCTCAAGTGGACGCTCTCCCGCACCAGCACCGAAGACCAGGATGTGGTGGTTATCAGCGTGCGCATGATGGGCGTGGGCGGGCCGGAGTATCTGAGCGCCGAGGAGCAGAGCTTCAGCGAAGACGAGCAGATGGTCTTTACCAAGGCCGTCTCCGTGGCGGAAAGCTTCGGCAAGAAGGTTTCTCTGCTGGTGGTTCCCGCCGGAGATGTCTTTGCCGCGCTGGCGCAGGGCGCTAATTCGCTGGAGGTGGACTCGGTGGTCTCTGGAGCTTCCACGCACATGACCGCCGGAGATCAGGCCTTTCATCTGGGACAGGCCTGGGAGGCGCTGCCCGAGCCCAAGCGCCAATTCAACTTTTACGTCATCGGTCATGACGGCGAGACCAAGGTCTTCTTCATCGGGCCACACGCGCCCAAACTTAGCGCCGACGACGTGCAAACCGTGCATAGGTTGTGGCTGAATATGCGCCGCGATCCTTCGATGCAGGAGCTGCACCACAGCGACATCATCACCTATGCCCTGACTCGCATGGCCGGTCAATATGCCCGCGAGAAAGAAGAGATTCTGCGCGACCTGCGCAACTATCGGGCGCTGGAAGCCTCCGGCGCCGACAAACCCCGCGTCTCCGGCTTCTCCGCCAACACGACGCTTCCGGGGCTTCCCAGCCGTTCACCCAAGCCGCCGCACTATCTGTAGTCTGTAGTCAGTGGCCAGCAAGGCGGCAAGAAAAGGTAGCGCTGGCCTCCTGGCCGGCTGTCGCGTGGACCTCCCGGTCCACGCTGCACTCTGCAAAAATGGAAAATCCAAAGCCGTACCTTTGCATCAAATGACTTCCACCACAGGCTATTCGATGCTCTCTCCCGGCTTCCAGCGCACCACCTCGACGCTCTCATCCACCAATGCGGCCAGTTCATCCGGCGTTCCCTTCAGTTGCGGGACAGTTCCGAAGTGAATGGGAAGAATGGTCTTTGCGCCCAAGAATTTCACGGCCAGCGCTGCTTCCTTGGGCCCCATGGTGAAGCGCCCGCCGATGGGCAGCATCGCCACCTGGGGCCGATACTGCTCGGCAATCAGCTTCATGTCGCCAAAGACCGCCGTATCCCCGGCATGGTAAAGCACCGGCCCATCGGCGATGGTCAGCACAAACCCCGCCGCGACTCCAGCGTAATGAACTCCGCGCTCGTCCTGCACCGACGACGAGTGATGTGCCTCGACCATCATGGCTGCCACGTCGTTCAATTGCACCGTACCGCCCCAACTCATGCCGATCGTGGGATTCACGCCCTTGGCGGCAAAGTAATTGGCCAGTTCAAATACTGCCACTACGGTAGAGCCGTGTTTGGCAGCCACTGGCACGGCGTCCGCAATGTGGTCCGAATGGCCGTGGGTTGCCAGAATGTAGTGAATTTTTGCCGGCAGCTTGAAATCCTTCGGATACTTGGGATTGCCTGTAATGAACGGATCAATCAGGATGTTGGTGCCCTTGGCCGTCTGGATCAGAACCGTAGCGTGTCCCAGCCAAGTGATGCGGGTTCCTTGCAATGCCGCCATGGACACCTCCTCTCGGACTTAGTCCCTGGTCCCTGTCTTCTCTCACCGCGTGATAATAACTTCCGAGACGCTGTCTTTGGCCAGGAACTGGCGAAAACCGGACCAGGAGGCAAAGAGGCGCTCAATGCTGCGATTGGTAAAGGCACGCTGAATGAGGAACGGCTGCGCCAGTTGCACCTCGACGTCATCGCCATCGGTAACATGGAAGCGGCAATGCACGGTCTCCTCGCCCTGGGTCCGGGCATGGAAGAAGGCCAGCACCTGTCCGCCGGGATTCATGGCTTCAAAGAGATGCTCCACCACCGGCGCTACAAATGCCTCGGGCAGATAATCCAGGGCAGTCCACAGCAACACTACATCAAACTTGCGTCCCGCAAAGTTGAGCGACTGGGCAAGAAAGCTCTCGACATTCCAGGCTGGATTGCCTTCCTCGTCCTTCAGGTTCTGCCAGTCACCCGTGCAGGCATCCTCTACCAAATCAGCCAGGAAGACGCTATGACCCAAGCTGGTGAGGAAGTTGATGTTGGACGGCGAAGTATAGCCGATGTCGATGGCGCCAAGACTGGAACCGGCTTGAAGCCGCTGGCGAAGCGCCGCCCATCCGCCCGAGTGACGCGGCACGCGGGGTCCAACCACCCCCCGGACGGGGAGCGGCTGGTCCATCTCCGGCTTCTTCGCAAACCAACGGCTAAGCACCCAAGAATCCCCTGCGGTCGTGTCTTGTGAAACGATCCAATTGTTCGCCGACTACGCGCCGACGCCGTTGGAAGGCTTGGCAACCGCCTGCGTCAGATCCACCTTGCCACGAAAGACCGCGTTGTCCTCGACCGCCAGACGGAGCGCGCGAATGTCACCTTCCACCACACAACCGGCGCGCAGCTCGACGCGACCGCTGGCGGCGAGATTGCCCCGCACCTGGCCCAGAACCAGAATGTCTTTGGCGGATAGATTCGCGGCTACATTGGCACTGGGTCCGATGGTCAACCGGCTCTCCGCCAGGTTGACGGTTCCCTCCACGCGCCCATCCACAATCAAATCTTCACTGCCCTTCACTTCGCCGCAAATCACAATACTCTTGCCGATGCGCGCTGGAGCGTTTTCCAATGCCATAGAATGCTTCCTTCCGTGGGCGTTGCTTTTCTTCGAGCGTTCAGGCGACAGGTTCCAGACCTTTAGCCACCACTCGGATGGAGTGGTGAAAAATCCGCCCAGTTCAGCCTATGAGAGTTCGCTCATTCAAATTGGCCCTGAACGAACTATACGCAACCCGCGCCCTTTGCTTCAACCCTAAGCCGCAAGATGGTTCTCCGCGTCTAACAGAGAAAGGGATGGATTCACCCTGCAAGGCCTGTCTTTGCCCAGTAAACTGGAGAATATGCGCAGATATTTACCGTTATTTTTCTTATTCTGCTGGCCTGCTGCTTTTTTTGGCCAGACCACCCTTGCCCTCACGCCAGCACAGGCTCAGGCGCTGGTGGGCCGCGCACTGGCCACTGAATCGCGGGCCGCGCAGGAGTTGGGCCACAGCCGCCCCATGCGCTACCGGCTGCGCAAATCCAGCCCGCACATGACCTCGACCAAGGAGATAATCGAAACCCGTGACGGCGATGTGGCCCGGCTGATGCAGATCAACGACCAGCCACTCAGCCGCGACGATGAGCAGCGGGAGCAGGTCCGATTGGACGCGCTGCTCAGCGATCCGCGCCTCCAACAGCATCGCAAGCAGAGCGAGGAGAGCGACACCGGGCGAGCCTTGAAGGTTTTGCGTGTGCTGCCCACAGCATTTCTTTATCAATTTGCCGGAACCGGCGCGGGGGCGAATGGAACGGTTGCCAAGTTCACCTTCCGGCCCAACCCACAATTCAGCCCGCCGGACCTGGAGACGGGCGTGCTGACCGCCATGGCTGGCGAACTATGGGTTGACCCCGTCGCGGAGCGCGTGGTGCGTCTGGCGGGCAGCCTGCAGCAGGACAAGGAGATTGCCCTGGGTATCGTTCAGTTGGACAAGGGCGGCTGGGTGGAGATTCATCAGGCCGATGTGGGCAGCGGAGAGTGGCGGATCGTGCATCTCAAGCTGGTGATGAATGCCCGCCTACTTTGGAAGCAGAAGAACTCCGACTCCGTGCAGGATTACTCGCAGTTCGCCTCGGTCCCAGCGGGAATGAATTACCGGCAGGCGATCCAGATGCTGCGCGGAAGTGCGGCGGCTGGCCGATAGCGCCTGATTGTCAGCTTTGTCTCAAAACCAGAATGCGGCTATGATCTTAATCAGGAGATGGATTATGGCTACCATTACTTATGAAAGCGCACTTTCAATGGCTGAGTCCCTCAGCCCTGAGGAGCAACTGCGCCTGATTGAGGAGCTGAAGGCCCACGCCAGCGAGGGGACTGCTCACACGCCGCTGCATAGCATCATGGAACTGCGCGGCCTTGGCAAGGAAATCTGGCAAGGAATTGACACGACGGAATACATCCGGAACGAACGGGCCTCATGGAGCGAATAGATTAGTTGTACAAGACTTTTGCGTAATCACGCAGAACGGCCCCACCCGCAAAGGTAGGGCCGTTATGTTTTTTTGGATGCAGCCTAATTCATCTTGGCGAAGACGATAACCAGAGTGAAGAGGGTGAGGGACTCGATCAGCGCCAAACCGAGAACCAGGAAAGTGAAGATGCCAGCGCGCGCGCCGGGGTTGCGAGCCAAGGCTTCAACGGCCGATCCAACCGCCCTGCCCTGACCGAGACCGCAGAGTCCAGCGGCCAATCCCATACCCAAACCAGCGCCGATCGGCACCAGACTGACAACGGCCGAGCCGCCATCCGCAAAGGCCGGAACGGCAAAGCAAAGCGCCGCCAAGGCCATAAACAAATACTGAAGTTTACGCATAGTTCTCCCGCTTCCCTTTGAATTAGCCGCCGGTGGGTGGTTGAGGTTCACCGTGCTGACCCCCTCACGCTAGCAGCCTACCGTTTGCCCGGAGCGGAAGCTCTCTCCGGCGGAATCTTTGAAAAAAGTTCTCAGTTCTCAGTCGTCAGTTCACAGCAAAACATCTCACAGTTCAATACCAAAACTGACAACTGAGAACTGTGAACAGAGAACTGCTCTTTAGTGCTCGTGCGCCACTGCCAGTGAGAGGTAAATCATCGTCAGCAGCATGAAGACAAATGCCTGAATCAGCGAAACAAATAGATGCAGCCCTAAAAAGATGATTGGAATGCCGATCGGGATCAGCGAGAAGAAAACCAGCGTCACCAGATCGCCAGCAAACATATTGGCGTAAAGACGAACGCTGAGCGACATGACGCGCGCCAGATGAGAGACGATCTCAATGGGAAGCAATAGCGGCGCCATCCACCAGATTGGCCCGCAAAAATGCTTGATATATCCAATCACACCCTGCTCGCGAACGCCGTAGAAGTTGTAATAGAGAAAAGTGGGGACGGCCAAGCCCAGCGTCACCATGATCGATGTCGTCGGAGCCGTGATGCCAGGGATCAGCCCGCTGAGATTGTTCAGCAGCACAAAGAGAAAGATGCACGTCACGTAAGCCTGAAAGCGCTCGTAGCCGTGGCCAATGACCTGCTCTGCCTGCCCACCGATAAATTCGTGAATCATCTCGGCAATGTGCTGCGCCGGGTTGGCCCGCTCCACAGATAGCGTCGCGCGCACCAGCAGGAAAAAGGCGATCAGTCCGGCGGCGATCAACAGTTCCAGCGCAAAGGCCTGATTGAGTCCAGTGGCCTTCTCTGCGGCTTTCGCCGGATCAAGGCCAATCGATTGAAAGGCATGGGCCTCCAGGCCCAGAAATAGAGCGTTCAGCAAGCGTACGAGTATGAATGTCTCCGGCATCGATCCTTGATTCTTTCCGTCTCCGAGCCTCAAAACGCAGCCTCGGAGCCTGTAACAGTCTGGTTTCCTTCGGTTTTGCCCCGGCCTTCAATCGCGCATCAGCCGGATCGCTTCCCATGCAATGGCCAGAACCGCCAGGCCCAAGCCAAAGAGAAGCGCCACAATCGAACCGTGGAAACATTTCAGGCTACCATAAATCACCCCGGCAAATACGGTGAGCCTGAGCACAAAGAAGAGAACCACCGCCGGAGCGTTCGTCGGCGTCTTCTGCTTGTCCATCCGGGCGTTGATGACGCGCACCAGCCGCTGCCACTCCCAGATGCTGGCGGCCGAGATCGCAGCACCCACCCCCAGCAGCGCGGCGCTCGGCCAGCCTCCGCCGATCAGCACAATCAGAGCTGCGATTCCGCCTAGAATCAATGTGTTGCGCAGTGCGCGCCGCAGCATCGTATCCAGATCGGTGAAGGTCAATTCAACAATGGGGTGACTTTCTTGAGTCATGCCTGAGCTTCCTGGGTCATGGTTGGCGGTCATCGCTTCCCTTCCCTGTTCCATTCTGGGTCGAGTCCATCTTGCGGGAAACCTTCTCGGCGGCAAATGCCTGCTGTATCACGTAATAGATTCCCACCACGCAGCCAAAGACGATCCCGGCGATGAAAATCCAATGCTGATGCAGTCGATTGCCCACCCACCAGCCCGCCAGCCCGCAGATGGCCAGCGCGGAAGGCAAGACAAAGGCAATGTTCAACAGCTTTTCCAACTCGACGTACGCGCCCAGCCCGCCCGCAGCCTTCCCAGACGGCTTCTGCTCCGGAATGGCGCGGTGAAAGGGCATGAGGACTCTATCTTCAGCATACAGTGGAAAGCTGCGAACAGGTATACTTCCCTTTGGGCTATTGCCCGCTGAACGGAAGGAAACACCGTGTTTGACGATTCGGAATTTGAGCAGAACCTCTTCAAGCTGCGCCAGGATAAGCTGCAAGAGATCGTAAAGCTGGGCCAAGCCGCCTATCCCAACCGCTTCCCGGCCGAGCAAGACGCGGAAGCCATCACGATCCCCGCAGTCCGCGAGGCGTGGGACAAGCCAGAGATTACGGCTGAGATGCTGGAGGCAGACAAGCCTGTCGTGGCCGTTGCAGGGCGCATCATGGCCATCCGCGCGCAGGGCAAGGCCGGCTTCGCCACGCTCCAGCAGGGCGGCCAGCGCTTGCAGATCTACGTGCGCAAGGATGCCGTCGGCGACGACGGCTTTGCACTCTACAAACTCCTCGACATGGGCGACCACATCGGCGTCACCGGCTACCTCTTCCGCACGCGGACGGGCGAGCTGACGATTCACGTCGAAACGCTCACCTTCCTGGCCAAGGCGATGCTCGCCCTGCCGGAAAAATTCCACGGGCTGGCCGACGTCGAGTTGCGCTATCGCCAGCGCTACGTGGACCTCTTCAGCAACCTCGACGCCCGCGAAGTCTTTGTCAAGCGAGCGAAGACGCTGAAGGCGCTGCGGAAATTTTTCGATGACAAGGGATATTTGGAAGTCGAAACGCCGATGATGCAGCAGGTGGCCGGCGGCGCGGCGGCGCGGCCCTTTGAGACACATCATAACGCCCTTAATCTCGATCTCTATCTGCGCATCGCGCCGGAGCTTTATCTGAAGCGTCTGGTCGTCGGCGGCTTCGACCGCGTCTACGAGATCAACCGCAACTTCCGTAACGAAGGCATCGACACCCAGCACAATCCCGAGTTCACCATGCTGGAGTTCTATCAGGCCTACGCCAACTATCACGATCTGATGAATCTCACCGAGGAGTTGATTGCGTTCGTCGCAAAAGAAGTGAATGGGACGACAATCACGAACTTCGGCGGCGTGGAGATTGATCTCGGTAAGTGGACGCGCCTGACGATGCGCGAAGCGATTGTTAAGCACTGGCCGCCGGAAGCTGGTCCAGTTCCTGCAATCGCTGATTTCAATGATAAAGCGCTCTTTGGTTCACTTATTCAACGCGCAATGGCAGAAACAACTAACGGACCTATGGCCATATCGTTCACTGTGCTCAACATGGGTTTCGGACGTATTTACTGGAATTGGGAGAATTCAACACCCCTCGGTAAGTTGATCGCTGAACTTTTTGAGCTAGTTGCCGAACCGAAACTCATCCAGCCGACAATCATCTACGACTACCCAACAGAAGTTTCTCCGCTGAGCAAACAGAAACCCGATGATCCCGATCACGTGGAGCGCTTCGAGTTCTTCTGCGGCGGCTTCGAGCTAGGCAATGCCTTCAGCGAATTGAACGATCCGGTCGAGCAGCACAAGCGCTTTGCCCAGCAGCTTGAAGATCGCGCCCATGGCGACGACGAGGCTCATCAGATGGACGAGGATTACGTCCGCGCGCTGGCCTACGGCCTGCCTCCCACCGGCGGCGAAGGCATCGGCATCGACCGTCTGGTGATGCTGCTGACCGGCTCCAAGTCCATCCGCGACGTAATTCTCTTTCCGCTGATGAGGAATAGGGACCTAGGGACCAAGGGACCAGGGGACCAAGAGAAGTAGGGAACAAGGGACCAGGGGACCGGCTCATCATAAAAGTCGAGGAGTTTTCATGGGACAATCATTCAAAGATCTCCTCGTATGGCAACACGCCATCGAGCTTACGACCGAGATTTATAAACTGACGGCGACCTTTCCGAAGGCGGAACAATTTGGCCTAACCAACCAGATGCGCCGCGCCGCAGTCTCCATCGCTAGCAACATTGCAGAAGGTTATGGGCGAGCCACCAAAGGCGAATACATTCAGTTCCTTGGTGTCGCACGCGGCTCTTGCTCTGAACTTGAAACACAAATTGTCATTGCTGGAAATCTCGGCTTTGGTACACCTCCCAACCTCCAAACTTCTGATGCTTTATGCCACGATGTTAGCCGGCTGCTGAGCGCCCTTATGAAATCTCTCCGCGCCCAACAGCAAGCATAATAGACGAAGGCCATCGGCAGGCCGGTCCCTCGGTCCCCTGGTCCCTTGGTCCCAGTTTCATAGGAGTCTTTTTTGAACATTCTCTTCATCGGCGACATCTTCGGCAGCGCGGGACGGCGCATCGTGCGTGAGCACATCGGCTACTTGCGTGAGGCGCATAACATCGAGTTAGTTGTCATCAACGCCGAAAACGCCGCTGGGGGCTTCGGGGTTACGCCGTCGCTGGCTGAGGAGTTCTTCGATCTAGGCGCGGACGTGCTGACCACCGGCAACCACGTCTGGGACAAGCGCGAGCTGATCGACGTGATGAACGCCGCGCCCGCCGAGAGCCACGAGCGCGGACGGAGAATCCTGCGTCCGGCGAACTTGCAACCCGGTGTTCCCGGCTGGGGCGTCTATCAGGGGCGCACCGAAAGCGGCGTCGAGTACGCGGTGATTCAGCTCCAAGGCTGCGTCTTCATGAATACCACCAACGATCCATTTCACACCGTGGATGCGCTGCTGCAATCGATCACCGCCAAGGTCATCGTGGTGGACTTCCACGCCGAGGCCACCAGCGAAAAGGTGGCGATGGGCTGGCATCTGGAGGGGCGCGTGACCGCCGTTCTGGGCACGCATACGCACATTCCCACCGCCGACGAGCGCGTGCTACCTGGAGGGACAGCCTACCAGACCGATGTAGGCATGAGCGGCCCGTATGACAGCGTGATCGGCGTGGAGCGGGAGCTGGTGCTGAAGAAGTTTTTGACCGGAATGCCCAGCAAATTCGAAGCCGCCAAAGGCAACCCCAAGATGTGCGCCGCGCTCGTCACCTGCGACCCCATGACCGGCCGCGCCACGCGGATTCAGCGCATTATGCTGGGCGAATAGTTTCTCTGTCGTTTTGGAAAAACGCTAATTGAGGTTCGTGGTCTCCCACCCATTCCGCAAAGAACGCGTAATGGATGGGGCACCCAACTTGATTTGTAAATTATGATTCTGGAATGCGCTCTGTGCCTCCCTCGCTCACGCTCGACACAACTTTGCTCAAGCCGGGCCTGCGCCTGGCCGTTGGGCTTTCCGGCGGGGCGGACTCGGTGGCGCTGACGCGGGCGCTGGCCGAGCAGGCCAGTTCGCTGGGGTTGGTGCTGCACGTGGCTCATCTGCATCATGGCCTGCGCGGCGAAGAGGCCGACGGCGATCTAGAGTTTGCGCAGGCGCTGGCGGCGGAGCTTGGACTGCCTTTTCATGAGGCGCAGGTCGATTGCGCAGCCGAGGCCAAAGCCAAGGACGAAACGATTGAGGAAGCTGCGCGGCGGCTGCGTTACGGCTGGTTTCGCGAGTTGATGGCAGCGGGCGAGATAGAGGCCGTGGCGACGGCGCACACCTTGGACGATCAAGCCGAAACGGTGCTGGCAAAATTCTTGCGCGGCGCATGGACCGAGGGGCTGAGCGGCATTCATCCAGTCGTCGAATTCCCCGAAGGCCGCATTCTGCGCCCGCTTCTTCAGACGACGCGAACTGAAATCGAGGCTTATCTTAAAACACTCGGCCAAAGTTGGCGAGAAGACTCATCCAATCGCCATTTAACCTTTACCCGCAACCGCATCCGCCACGAGCTACTGCCGCTGCTGGAAAGCTGGAACCCGCGCCTACGCGAGCACTTGGCACAGATGGCGGAGTTGGCGCGCGATGAAGAGGCTTGGTGGACGGCTGAAGTGGCCCGTCTGGGGCCGCAGATTTTACTGCATGGCCGTCCGGTGCGGGGCGGCGGTCGGGCCTCCAGCGACGGTTTGGCGGTTGATGCAACCCGGCTGGCGCAGCTCGCTCCTGCTCTGCAAAGGCGGCTTTTGCGCTTGGCAGCGGAAGAACTGGGCGCGGCTCTCGATTTTTCTTCCACGGAAGATTTGCGCGCGCTGGCGCTTACTGGCAAGGCCGGCCAAAAGAGAGAGCTGGCTCATGGATTGCGCGCCGAGCGGACGGCGCGTGAGCTGCGGCTTTCGATTCTGCCGGTTGCGCGGGCGGACTCGGATGCCACCAATGAAGTCAGCGTTGCAATTCCCGGTGAGGTCAGCGCCTTCGGGCTGCGACTGCGGATCGAAGCCGATCCCTCGCAAGCGCTCCAATGCAGCGTTGCTACACTGCGCAATTGGAAGCCTGGAGACCGCGTTCAGCTTCGTTACTCCTCCGGCCCGCGCAAGGTAAAAGAGGTGCTGGAGCGGCTCAAGGTGACCGGCTCACGGCGTGCGTTCTGGCCGGTTCTCGAAATTGCGGGCCACATCGCATGGATGCATGGCGTGGAAGTGGAACCGGAGGCGGGAATTCGGATTGTGCCGCTTCATCAGGATGAAGGTAGCCCTGCGCCTTCCCATCTAAAGCTTCCAGTGAAGGTTGATCTCTCAAAGGTAACTGCGGCATGAACTCGGACCCCTGCAAGGATTTCGACGAAAAGAGTACAATTTAATTTACTGTCTTTGTTGGCGGGTGAGAATTTGTGTCTACCAACGTTTGGTCGGCATATTTTGTGTCTTTACGGAATCGGCAAGCGTCTAAAGGTCAGTGGGAGTTGCTGAAGGCCCTCGCAGAGGCCCGCGACTCCGGAAGAAAGGAATCCTGGTGAATTCGACCGTCAAAGCGATCATGTTCTGGGTTTGCACTATAGCCGTCGTCATGATTCTCATTAGTTGGGTCTCGAAGGGCGGAAACCTGGGGAGCAAGGATACGGAGATCTCCTACTCTGACCTGTTCAACCAGGTAAAGCAGGGGAAGGTTGCCGATGCCGAGGTGCAGGGCGTCGAACTACACGGCCACATGAAGGCTACCCCCAAGGAGCAGTTCCATACCCATGTCGGTGAGCACTTTGATCCGCTAGAAGCGGCGTTCCTGGCCTCCGATGCCCACTTCTCCAAGAAGGCCGAGCAGAATAATATTCTTCCTCTTCTTTTGGTCAATGGCCTGCCGATCTTGCTGATTGCGCTGGTCTTTTTCTTCTTCATGCGGCAGATGCAGTCGGGCGGAAACAAGGCAATGTCGTTTGGCAAGAGCCGCGCGCGCCTGCTCTCGATGCAGCAGAAAAAGATTACCTTCAAGGACGTGGCTGGCGTGGATGAGGCCAAGGAAGAGCTGAAGGAGATTATCGAATACCTGAAGGAGCCGGCCAAGTTTCAGAAGCTCGGCGGACGGATTCCCAAGGGCGTGCTGCTGGTGGGGCCTCCAGGAACCGGCAAAACGCTGCTGGCGCGTGCTGTGGCTGGCGAAGCGAATGTTCCCTTCTTCTCGATCTCCGGCTCGGATTTTGTGGAGATGTTTGTCGGCGTAGGCGCAAGCCGCGTCCGTGACCTTTTTGAGCAGGGCAAGAAGAATGCGCCCTGCATCATCTTCATTGATGAAATCGATGCGGTCGGTCGTCATCGCGGCGCAGGCTTGGGCGGCGGACACGATGAGCGTGAGCAGACGCTGAATCAACTGCTGGTCGAAATGGATGGCTTTGAATCGAACGACGGCGTGATTCTGGTGGCCGCAACCAACCGCCCGGACGTGCTGGACCCTGCTCTTCTGCGCCCCGGCCGCTTTGACCGCCGCGTGGTGGTGGGTCTGCCCGATGTGCGTGGCCGCGAAGAGATTCTGGCCGTTCACGTGAAAAAGGTTCCCGTCTCCGACGACACCAATCTGAATGTGCTGGCCCGCGGAACACCGGGCTTCAGCGGCGCGGATCTGGCCAACATGGTCAATGAAGCCGCCCTGAGCGCGGCGCGCATGAACCGCAAGCAGGTTGTCATGTACGACTTCGAGTTGGCCAAGGACAAGGTGCTGATGGGTGCCGAGCGCAAGTCGATGCTGCTGACCGAGGAAGAGAAGCGGGTAACCGCCTATCACGAGGCCGGCCACGCGCTGGTCTCGCTCAAGCGCGAGCACTCCGACCCCATTCACAAGGTCACCATCATTCCGCGCGGCATGGCTCTGGGCGTGACGATCTTCTTGCCTGGCGACCGGCACAATTACACGCGAGAGTACTTGGAAGCCAATCTGGCCATCTCCTACGGCGGACGCGTGGCCGAGGAGATCTTCCTCAATCAGATGTCTACCGGCGCGGGCAGCGATATTGAAACGGCTACCGACTTGGCCCGGCGGATGGTCTGCGAGTACGGCATGAGCCGCCTTGGACCGCTCACCTTTGGCAAGAAAGAGGAGCAGATCTTCCTGGGCCGCGAAATCTCGCAGCACAGGGACTTCAGCGAAGAGACGGCCCGCCAGATTGATTTGGAAGTACGCCGTCTGATCGACGAGGCCTACCAATCCGCCCACGGGCTGGTCGAATCGAATGCCGACGCGATGCACCGCATTGCCGCAGCTCTCTTGGAGCGCGAGACCATCGACGCGGAAGAGATGCGCCTGCTCCTCGAAGGCAAGGAACTGCCTCCGATGCGCTCGGCTCTCGCTACGCCAAGCGATGTTGGCGGTCCCGATGTGCAGCAGGTGCTCAAGCCGGAGAGCCGCAGCGGACCGGGCTTCCCGGAGGGTTCGCCTTCGCCAGCGTAATGCAAAATCGTCAAGGAGTGACCACAGCGGTCTTCCTTCATTTATTTTTGTCTCGGAGAAAGTTTAGATGAAGGTTCTTCTTTGCCAGACAGGTGGCTTGGGCAATCAGCTTTTTCAGTATGCGGCAGGGTCCTATTTTGCCAGAAAATACGGGGCAACTCTGGAAATTATTCGGGAACCTGAGAACCAAGCCGTCTGCTTTGGTCACCCCCGGCCCTTTCTACTTTCTCATTTTTGTATTTCTGCGCCATTCCGCGAACTTACATTGTGGGATCGCCTGATGTGTTCGGTTGCTCCGTCAAAAAAGCCGGTAACTGGATTTGCACGCTTCGCTTCGCGCACTGTAGTTTACCGGCAGCGCTATCTTGAAGACGGAACTTATGTGCCTGAACTTCATTTCCCGCGGTCAACCAATTATTTATATATCCTGGGAGATTATCAGGCATTCCAGTATGCGCGGGATATGGAAGAGGTTTTGCGTGCCGAGTTTTGTTTCCGCGAACCTGCGACTGGCAAGAACCTCAATGTGCTGGAAGAGATTCTCTCGGCAGAGGTTTCCGTCTCGATACACGTTCGGCGCGGCGACTATGCCAATGTGTTTAACGGTGAACGGCTTCTATCCGCGGATTATTATATGCGTGCGATAACTGCCATCCTAGAGAGGGGCGGCCAACCAACCTTCTTTGTGTTCTCGGATGATATTGCCTTCGCGCGAGAATTGTTGCCGAAGGGCTATCGCATGGTATTTGTTGATCACAACGATGAGACTAAACCGCATGAAGATCTTCGTCTGATGTCAGCCTGCCGCCATAACATCATCGCGAACAGCACTCTCTCTTGGTGGGGTGCTTGGCTGAATCCAAATCCGGAAAAGCTGATCTGCGTTCCGGGCAGTTGGCAGAATTCGGATCCAGGATTTTCATACGCTGACCTTGTTCCGCCCAATTGGCATCGCATCTCCACAGCCGCGCCGTCTGCCTGAGTTATTCAAATCACGTTAGTTTTCCAAATCACGCGGCCCTCTTGGGCGCGAGACCACCGCCGCGGTAGGGATGAAGCTGCGCAGCGGACCGGGCTTCCCGGAGGGTTCGCCTTCACAGGCTTGAAGCCGATACGATCCAGACGAAAAATGGAGAGTCGCTCCATTTGAATGACTCACTTTTTCGTCCTTTGGCAGGATTATCCTAGATCCTCTATGAAAGTGAATCGGCGCTTTGCTTGCGTTGAGCGAACGGGCAGCTATTTATCACTGGGACTCTTGCGGTCTATGATGAATAGGAGTCTGCCTCGACTTGAGGTCGGCAAGAATCTCTTTTGCAAAAGGCGCCCATGAAACTGTCAAGCCGTTTCCCTGCCGGTGTCGTCCTGATCTCAGGTGTATGCATATCTGCCGTCTTTGCGTGGACATTGGCTCTGGCACAGACGGCTCCGCAGAGCGCTTCTCCGGCTGCAGCCGCTCCAATCTCGTCCGCTCCAGCCGCGTCCACCAACCCTCCTTCCGCAACGGTGAATGCCGCGCCACAGTCTTTTACGGTCACACCGGGGAGGCCGGAGGACGAGGAACCGGTTGTGGTCATTCATAACACCACCCGACGCGTGGTGGTGGATGTGGTGGTGACGGGAGCAGACGGCAAGCCGGTACAGGACCTTGCGCAGTCGGATTTCCAGGTTACCGAAGATCGGAAGCCTCAGTCCATTCGCGGCTTTGAGGTTCACTCACCCGTTGACGATCAGAACCCTCTGCCTGCCGCTCCCGAGCTGCCGAGCCATACCTTCGTGAATCTGGAGCCGACGCCAGCCAGCGGCCCGCTGGTCGTGGTGCTGATCGATTTTCTGAATACTCCGGTCAACGATCAGCCCTATGCGCACGAGCAGATTGTGCGATTTCTGGAGAAGAAGCCGGCCTCGACGGAGGTGGCGATCTTTACGCTGGGCGACCAACTGAAGCTGTTGCAGGGCTTTACCACCGACACCGGCAAGCTGCTGACCGCCATGCGCTCCCGGGACGCCGGGTTGCACATGACGGCCATCAGCGAAAATTTACAGCGATCCCAGACCACGCTCGATGCGTTTGAGATGATAGGACAGTTTCTGGCAACGCAGGGCAACCGCAAGAATCTGCTCTGGTTCTCCGAGTCCTTCAATATGCTGGTTCTGCCCAACGCGCATGATGCTGATAACGACACAGTGGTTATCAATAATCAATCGGGCAATGGAAATTCCGCGCAAGGAAGCATAGGCGCAACTAGCAGGTCGCTCACGTCGGCTGCGCCAGATATCTCATTGGACCCGATCTCCAGATTCCATGGCGATTCCGGCAATATGGTTGTGCTGCGCGAAGAGATGCGCAAGGTGGCGACGGCGCTGGCCGTTAGCCAGACCGCCGTCTACCCGATCGATGTGCGTGGGCTGACGGTCGATCCGGGGCTTTCTGCGGCGTCGGCTGGCGCGTCGAATATCAATACTGATCCGCAGGGACGGATGGTAACGCCGGGATTGCCGACCGAGGCAGGCAAAGCTCCGGCCTTCCAGCAAAAAAGCAGTGAATTCACGCAGTCGCTTGGAGCCACTCAGGCCACGATGCTGGAGATCGCCGATGCCACCGGCGGCCATGCCTTCATGAACACCAACGGACTGACCGCCTCCGCCGCGAAAGCCGTCAGCGAAGGCTCATCCTATTACACGCTGGTCTATGCGCCCGCGAATCCGAATTTCGACGGCGGTTTGCGCTCGATTCACGTGACGCTGGACAAGCCGGAGTGCAAGCTGGCCTACCGCAGCGCCTATTATGCCGTGGACCCGGCCACGGTGACGCCGGAAGACGCGCAGACGGGAGCCATGGCCACATTGATGCTCCGCGGAGCGCCGGAGGCCCAAGGACTGATCTTCAAGACGGAGATCCATCCCGATGGAGCGCCGGTCAAAGCCACGCCGGATTCGCCGCTGGCGGCCAAGGCGCTCTATCACTCCGTCAAGAAGCCGAACAAGTTGCAGCAGCTCTCCGGCATGGTGCAGCCGTACACCATTCGCATGGCCATTCTGACTCCACAGATGCAATTCACGGCAACCCCGGATGGTCGCCGTCACGCCGCGCTGGAAATTGCGGTCTATTCCTTTGCGGCGGATGGGCAAAAGCTGGGCGGGATCAAGCAGAATCTACAGGCATCCATGCCCCCCTTGGTCTATCAGGCCGCCCTGAATAATGGAATGTTTCACAATTTTAAGGTTGAATTGCCGGTGGAGGCTGTCAGCATGAGGCTGGCGATTCTGGACCCAGCAAGCCATCACGCCGGCTCTCTGGAAGTGGCGCTGCCGCTGCCGCCGGATGACCTCTCGCAGGTGAGCAAACCGGCAGGAGCAGCGGCACAATAAACCGGCTGGGGCATTTCTCTACTTTTGTTTCAGTCCCCCACCGGCATTTCCGACCCGCTGCGCATGAAAGTGTGGCGCCGACCTCCCGGTCAGCTGTAGCGTGGACCTCCTGGTCCACGCTTGTTTCTTTCAGGCGGCATCAGAGTTCGCGGCGCCCCACCCATTTCACAACGAACGTGAAATGGGTGGGGCACGGAGCATCTTTACGCCACTGGTGAGAATGCTAAGCCTGCTGACTCTGTTGCGCAACCCAATCCAGCGGCTTGTGGCGGCCGAGCACCAAATGCAGTTGGACCACCTCGCCCTTGCGCAGGCGCAACGGACACGAGACAGCATCCGGCTGCAAGGCCTTCACCAAGACTCCAGCAGGAGCCGAGATCTTTTCGATGCCATAGCGGGCAATCAGCGTGACGGTCTGGTCCTTGAGCGAGGTGACGGTCAGGTCGGCGGTCCGTGCCTGCATATCCCACACCAGCTTATCGACCCGTGCAAAGGTGCGCGCCAGCATTCCGCTGATCGAGCCTTTGACGAGCGTCTCCGGCAGAGCGGGCAGCACTTCGATGACGCCGGGGCGCGAATAAAGCAGCATCTCCATCATGATGGCGGGGATGCCGCCCTGCGCATCTGGCATCGGCCAGGCGTAGGGATCGTGCGAGCAGCGCAGCGTGGCGGCGACGTAGCCCTGCTCGATCAGTTGCCGCAGCTCGGTGTCCACCATATAGCAGTCCTTGAGCCGCGCTCCCACCAGTGCGCGGTGGCAACGTCCGTGCGCGGCCAGCCTCTCCGGCACACGCCTCCGGTCGGCCATCATCGCTGAAAGAGCCAGCTTCGGCGTGCGGTCGGGATCGATTTCGTCGCCCGGCCAGACTCCGTACAAGTGAGAGATATGGCGATGGCTGTAGCGCTCTTCCAGCGTCGGCCAGGACCATTCTTTCAGCGTGCCGTCCGGCTCCAGCAGGTACGGCGGCAGCTTGTCCAGCATGGCCTTCCACTTGGGAATCCTGTCGGCGTCGGTGCCCAGCAGTTCGCAGGCCTCGATCAGATTGGCCAGCACTTCACGGCAAACCGTAATGTCCATGGTGGCATTGATCGACATCATGGCGCTGGGGGTCATGTTGCCAGGATTGTTCTCCGGCGAAAAAGACGGAGCAAAGACGTAATTCCCTTCCTTGTCGGAGGCGGTAAGGAAATCCTCGTAGAAGAGCGCCAGATCCTTATAGGCCGGAACGATACGGTTGCGCAGAAACTCCGTGTCGCCGGTGACCAGATAGTGATCCCAGAAGGGGCGGACGCACCAGCCTCCAGCGGAGAGCCAGAAGGGATGAGGCCAGATTTCGCCTGTCGATTCGGCGTATGAGTAATGGAAGGAGACGCCGACATTTTGCTGCGGACAGAGGGAGTAATGCGTGCCGCGCATTCCGAAGATGTTTTTGGCATTCACGCGGAAGTCGGGAGCAAGACTCTCCATCCAGTTGAAGTAGGCATCCATGCCTTCGCGCAGATCGGCCTGCACGCCGTGCGCAATTTGCAGGTTGATGTTGGCGTTGGTTTCGGCTGACATCGAGCAATATTTGCCGCTGGTGTACATGAACCAGTAGCGGCCCATCTCGAAGACCTTTTCGAGCAGCGCGGGCGAGTAATCCCGCCGCGAATGCTGATCGGCCAGAAGCTCTTCCGTAGACATTCCGTATTGTTCCGCGCCGCCAAAATCGACCGTAACCCGGCGCATCGCCTCGGTCTGAATTTTGCGATGGCGTTCAAGGAGCGCGTCATACTCTGGAGTCAGCCCTTCGACGGCCTTCCGCAGCGCTTCAACCTGCTGTTCGCTATAGTCGGCAAACCATTCAACGCGCGTAAGCAGCAGCACGGACGAGGCATTCTCGACGACCAGCGTATCTCCATCCATGCGCGCCGAGCCGCCATTACGCACCACGCGCACCACTCCGGCATAACCGCTGTTATTGGCCGTGGGATCCAAAATGCACTTGTAAATCAGGCGCTCTTCATTAAAGTCCGTGTGGATTTCGCTCTCGCCGATATTGCCGCCGAACAATCCGTTCATGCGCATTCCCCGCGAGTACTTCTGCACCTTGATGCGCGCATTCACCGGCTGCCCATGCGGTGCGGTCAGGTATTGCACCACCACGTCATCGGGCCGCGAGGCAAAGGCCTGACGCACCCAGTCGCCGCGCTCATCGCTCCAATGCACCTTGACCTCGCCGCTCTCGAAATCGACGGTGCGCAGATAGTCCTTGACCGCTGTGGTCTTCGGAAGATCGAGATGCATCAGGAATGCCGGAAGAACAGGGTGCGCCCCGGTGTTCTGCTTGATGGGGCCTTTGTTCATCTCCTTGAAGGCGAGTTCAATCGCTTCCTGGTATTTGCCGTCGATGACCAACTGCCGCACCTGCGGAAATACGTCCGCGGACTTGGGTGCTTCCAGGGGCCGTTTCCATGGCACCAGAAGGCTTTCGTGGCGGAAGAGAACCTGCTCCGCGTAGGGATCGCAGGCGATTTCGATGTTCATGTGTCCATTACCGGTGGTGAGTCCCTCGTTGAGCGTGGTGCCAGCAAGCGTACTGCAGAAACCACGCCTGGGGACGATGCCGCGCCGCAGCCGCTCTTTGAACGGCATGGGCGCAATCTTCACTTCAGGCGTGAGGCGCGAGGCCGCAAAGACCGCCGGCCTGGGCGGAAACGCGCCCTCCGGAGTGCCGCCGATGGGAGCCGCTGACTGAGCCTTCGTTCCCGCTTTGACTGCGGACGCGCTGGAGAGTTCCGATGCGCCGCCGGGGTTGCCTTCACCCGTTGTGGAGGCATGGAGTACCTGCTGAGTACCGGCTATGGCAACCACCGCCGCCGTACTCGTCTTCAAGAAATCTCGCCGTTTCATGATCTTCCCTTTCTGCAAAGAAACAACCTGTAGCGCCGGTCTCCAGACCGGCTGTCGTGTGGGCGTCCTCGCCCACACCAGTTTCATGCTCTGTGGATCGGCAACACCGGTGGGGGACTAAGTAGTCAGACTGGCATTCCGCTCTAAGCAATTTCACTATTCCAGTCGGAATGAATTCATGGTTTCCCACCCATTTCACAAAGAACGTGAAATGGATGGGGCACCCAGCGTTGAAGGGCTGAAAAATTCAGGTTATTCGGACAAAGCAAGCTGGCCATCGATGTGGAAGTGCCCGCTCACAGTAGGCGCTCCGGTATCTGGCTGGCCGCCGCCGATGACAAGCGTGTAATCGCCCGCAGCGATGATCGGATTGCCTTCGATGGTCACCATGTTCAGATCGCGGTCCTTCAGCTCAAAGTGCACTTTTTGGCTGGCTCCGGCTTCCAAGTGCACGCGCTCAAATCCGCGCAGGGCGATCTGCGGCGCACCCTTCACATCCGGGAACTTGAGATAAAGCTGAACGGCCTCATCTCCAGCAACCTTGCCGGTGTTGGTGACAGTGACGTCGGCCACGACCGGCTGCCCGGCGGCGACTGCCTGCGTGGGAAGAGCCAGATCGCTGTACTTGAAGGTGGTGTAGCTGAGTCCGTAACCGAAGGGATAAAGCGGCTTGCCCTTGAAGTAGCGGTAGGTCCGGTTCGTCATCTCGTAATCTTCAAAGTTCGGTAGTTGGCTGAGATCTTTGTAGAAGGTAACCGGCAGGCGTCCGGCGGGATTGTTCTTGCCGCTGAGCGTCTCCGCGACAGCCGCGCCGCCCTCTTCGCCGGGATACCATGCTTCCAGAACCGCATTGGCGTGCTCGTTGATCCAGTTGACGGCCAGAGCGCTGCCGTTGATCAGCACCACGGCCAGCGGCTTGCCGGTGGCGGCGACAGATTCCACCAGAGCCTCTTCCGGCGCGGGCATATCGATGCTGGTGCGGTCTCCGCCCAGGAATCCAGGCTCGGTAACCGGCATCTCCTCGCCCTCCAGCGAACTGGTGATGCCCACGACGGCAATCACGAGATCAGCATTCTTGGCCGCCGCGACGGCTTCGGGCGAAGGCGCATTGTTGACCTTGGTCCAGATCAGCTCCGTCTGCGGCTTGCTGTTCATGCTGCCGTAGTTGATGCCAAGCGCGGCCTTTTGGCCCTTCTCCAGGTGGACGCGACCGACGCCAGCGCCAGCCTCTTCGCCGCTGAACATCATCGCCACCTGCTTTTCGTCAATGGTGAAGCGGGCAAAGCCGATGCCGCGCACGCCGAGCAGGTAATCAGCGGTCTCTGGAGCCGTGATGAAGCCCGTCCAATGCACGCCGATGGACTTCTTCCCAGCGACCTCCTTGGGCAGATTGCTCTCCGTGAGTTTGACATTGCTTTCAGTTCGCGTGGCTAGCACGGTGGGGTTGGCGTTGCGACCCGGCCTGCCCATGGACTCGCTGTAATCCGCCTTCAGGCCTGGCTTGCCGTCGGGAGTGGTCAGCAGATTATCCGGCACGGGAGTTCCATCGGTACGCAGGAACTGGGTTCCCGAGACATAGGTGATCTGGGCCTTGGGGAACTCCGCCTTCAGGCCGTCGAGTATGGAGACGATGTGCGTTGGCTGACCGGCATAGTTTCCAATCAGCGGACGGGTCTGGTCAGCCAACGGGCCAATGACGGCGATCTTTTTGATCTCCGGCTTGAGCGGCAGAATGCCGTCGTTTTTGAGCAGGACCATGGCCTCGTTGGCCAGCTTGCGTGCCAAGGCGCGGTGCTCGGCGCTGTCCAGCTCCTTCTCGTCGATCTTGGTGTAAGGAACCAGCTCCGGCGGATCGAAGAGGCCGAGCTTCATGCGCGCGGTGAAGAGGCGCACCAGCGCCGTGTCCAGCGTGCCTTCCGGCAGGTAGCCCTGCTGCACGGCGTCGACATAAGCCTTTTCCACCGGCTCGCCGAAGCGGTCGGTGAAGGTGACGCACTCGTTGTCCATGCCGCGAATGACGGAGATAGCCACGCCCTGCGCCTGGGTTGCACGATAGCGATGGTTGGCGGCCACGTCGCGGACCGCGTCGCAATCGGAAACCACGTAGCCCTGGAAGCCCCACTTGCCGCGCAACTGATCTTGCAGCAGGAACTGGCTGGCGCAGGCAGGCTCGCCATTGATCGCGTTATACGAGCACATGACCGAACCGGCCTTGCCTTCGGTGATGGCGGCGCGGAAGCCCGGCTCGAAGGTGTCTACCTCGTCGTGCTTGCTCACGTCCACATCGGCAAAGTGCCGCGTCGGCTCCGGCCCGCTGTGCACGGCGTAATGCTTGGGCGTGGCGATTGCCCGGTAATACTTCGGGTTGTCGCCCTGCATTCCCGTCACATACGCAACGCCGAGCCGCCCGGTGAGATAAGGATCTTCACCGTAGGTCTCTTGCCCGCGGCCCCAGCGCGGATCGCGGAAGATATTCAGATTCGGCGACCAGAAGTCCAGTCCGCCGCCGATACCCGTATGCCCGGTGCGCGAATCCTGCACGTGTTTGATGCGACCCTCGATACCGATCTGCGTGGCCATCAAATGAATGCCAGGCGCATCGAAGGTGGCGGCCAGGCCGACCGGCTCCGGATACTCCGTCACGCCCTGATTGATAACGCCGTGCAGCGCCTCGCTCCACCACTGATAGGCGGGAACGTTGAGGCGCGGAATGGCTGCGGAGTCGTTGTACATCTGCGTGGCCTTTTCCGCCAGGGTCATGCGATGTACCAGATCAATGGCACGCTGCTCGGCTGGCAGTTTCGGGTCCATGTAAGGGAGTTTCGCTGTATCCTGGGCAACTGCGGATTGCAGAGTCAGTCCAAAGAAAAGCGTCAATGTACACGCGACAGTGCGTGCAACAACTTGCGTCAGGCGTTTCTTCATGCTATTTCTCCAAAAAATTGTGGACTACCGCTTACTGATCCGGCAACTAGGTCTTTGACCGTTTGTTGTTCTACCAACTATGGGTGCCCCACCCTCGCCGCGTTTTTGTTTTTGCGGCTAGGGTGGGAAGGAACGACACTCATTTCTTGCCGGATCGACAACTTCACTGAGCAACCGGAAATTGATAAATGTTGACGCTGATCGGCACCACGGTGATCGCCGCCGGAGCGTTGCCGATGGAAGACTCCTTGATCGCGAGCTGCGGCTCCTGTCCAACATGATTCAGCGCGCTGGCGCTTTTGGCCGTCAACTGCCACAGCGTCGATGGCCCGGAAAGATGCGCGCCAGTAACGCTCAAATCAACCTTCTGCTCGCTCTCGGTCGCATTCACCACGGAGACGATCAAGAACTTGTGGTCGGCACTGAGCGCCGCGTACATATCGAGCGGATAGGTCGGGCTGCCGGAGCTTTTCTCCGGCTGATCGGGACTGCCCGCGGGAAACTTGGGCGCTGGCTGGGGCGAATTCCCGGTGAGAGCAACCGGAATCGCGCCCACAAAGTGATCGCCGTACATCTTGTAGACCAGCCCCAGCCCGTTCATCGTCGAGGCCGTGTTATTGAAGTCGATCAGCGAGACGCCGGAGGTCTGCGCGCCCATCGTCAGAAAATCCGTGTAGCGGGCCATCTCGTTGAGAATCATCGCATAAGAGAGCGACTGCTTGAGATTCTCGCCTCCGAACGGCCCACCGCCCTCGCCACTGAAGTTGAAGTAAGCGTACTCGTCGATGGAGAGTGGGATCTTCTTCTCGACGATCTGCGGGAAGCGCTTCTGGTATCCCTGCCACTGCTCGGCCTTCAGGCGCACCGTGTCGGCGGGATAGCGCGAAGCTTCCAGCAGCGTCTGATCGATCTTCACATACGCATCGTCGTTGGGCTTGTCGGCCGCAAGAGTCTTGGCCTTCTCAATGTCCCAGTGGTGGCCGCCGCCCGCATACCAGTGCTCGGCGATGATGTCGAAGTTGCCCCAGGTGCTCTTGATGAAGCTGCCATCCCAGTCCGAATCCGTCCCGTAGAGCGGTCCCAGGTTGCCGACATACTTGGCGCGCGATTCGGGCGGCACGTTGTCGTTTTGCAGCATCAGGCCTGAGGCAATCAGCGTGATCGAAGGATCAACCGCGCGCATCGCCTTGGCGAATTCATTGTGCTTCATCATGAAATACTTGGTGTCCGTGCGGCCAAGCTGCCAGGTGCCCCAAGGCTCGTTGCCGATATTCCAGAATTTGACGTGGTACGGCTCGAAGTGGCCGTTCTTCACGCGCTGAGCTCCCATGTGCGTATTGGCCGATCCGTTCATGTACTCGACCTCTTCGGCAGCCGAGTGCGAATCGCCAAAGCCCGCATTGACGCTGATGTATGGCTCCACGTCGATGAGCTTGCAGAGCGTCATGAACTCGTCCAGGCCCAGATCGTTGGTCTGCATCGCGCCCCACGCGTTGTCAAAGTCCGGCGGACGCTGGTCGATGTCGCCCACAATGTGATACCAGATCAGGTTCGAGGTGTAGTTGCCGCCGTAGCGCCAGAAGCCCATCTTGATCTGGCGCAGCAGTGAGGTCGTGTCGCGCCGGAATCCCTGAATGTTGTCGGCTGGCATCAGCGAGAGCGTGCCGATGTGGAAGCTGCCTGCGCCTGTGCCTGTGATCTCGATAGTGGCGTCCGAGGCGTCGGCCTTGGCCGTAAAGCTGAGCGGGAACTTCTTATATTCGCCGGTGAGCACCGGAATGGTCACGGTCTGGCGGTCGTTTTCGCCCGCGCCCCAGATCAGCGATACCTTGATCTTGCTGCCCGGTGTTCCGCGCAGATAGATGCGCCCGGTGTACTGCTTGTCCTTGACCAAAGCAAGGCCGGCTTGTTGGATGCCGTGCGGCGTGGCGGCGTCAAGCGTAATGCGCGGGCTTTGGTCGCCCACAAACGGCTTTTCCTTGTCCATCACGACGGCGTCTGCTGGACCGACAGGATGCCATTCGCGCACCTTCATGCTGAATGGGTTGGCCGTTGGCTGAGGTGCGGTATCAGGCTTTTTGGCGGCAACCGGAAAATAGAATTTGCGGTCATCCAGCATCTCCGCCCACAGGCTGCCATACATGGTGCTGCCGATGTGTTCAATGAATTGGCCGTACAGGTACTTCGAAACCGGCGGCGCTGTCTGTTGCGTGTCAATGGACACCTTGAGCTGGTCAGGAACAACCGGCCCTGCTTGCTGAGCGGTAGCTGAGACCGTACAACCAAACCACAAAGCCGCCGCAGCGAAGATCAAAATTCTTGCTTTCATCGTATCCCCATCCTTGTCCATCGTTTCGGTGCTTGCTGCTTCCAACTCCGTCTTGCCAAACTGTAGCGCCTCAACCTTGCCAAACTGTAGCGCCTCAACCTTGCCAAACTGTAGCGCCGACCTCCCGGTACACGCTTGTTTCTTATCATGCATCACGGCGAACGCGAACCACCGGAAACGTTTACCGGCAGAGTTTCAATGGCCTCGTGAGAACGCTGGTTGAGAATTCCTTTGGTTGTAGACGGCACGGACGCCGAAAAAGTCGAACGCTGAACCAGAAAATATTTCGGAGGTTCAACGATCTTCCTCAACTTGACAGCGCATAGCCGCGAGTTCTACCGTGCTGCACGGAATACGTTTTCTTGAACTTCGGGTGCCGATGCATCTTTCCAAGAAGTTGCCACGTCACCTTTGGATGTGTATCGACTTCATCAAAAAACAGGAGATGCAAACGCTATGCCGCAATCTGAAAATCAAACACTCATGAATCGCCGTGAAGCTCTGTTGCTGGCCGCCGTCGGCGGAGTGGGGGCCGCGCTGGCTCGTCCCGCCGCCGCCATGGACAACACCAAAACCGCCGTCCACCAGCAGGAGCCGGGCAACTGTACCACGCCAAAATCGGCCGTAACCAGCACCAAGTACGGCAAGGTGCGCGGCTTCGTCGATGGCGGCGTGCTCACCTTCAAGGGTGTGCCCTACGGCCAGAACACCAGCGGCGAAAACCGCTGGCTGCCCGCCAAGGAACCCAAGCCGTGGGAGGGCGAGTTCCCTGCCCTGTGCTACGGCGCCAACTGCCCGCAGCATCTGCATGACTTTACGGCCATCGAGCAGTCCTTTTTGCAGGATTGGGACGACGGCTACATGAGCGAAGACATGCTCAAGCTGAACGTCTGGACCCCCTCTCTGACCGGCAAGCGCCCGGTGATGGTGTACTTCCACGGCGGCGGCTTCAGCTTCGGCTCCTCCTACGAACTGCCCTCGCACGAAGGCGCGCAGATGGCCCGCCATCACGACGTGGTTCAAGTCTCGGTCAATCACCGCCTGAACATTCTCGGCTTCCTGGATCTTTCCGAGATCGGCGGCCCGGCCTACGCCGATTCGGTCAACGTCGGCATGACGGATCTGGTTGCCTCCCTGCGCTGGGTCCACGACAACATCGCCAACTTCGGCGGCGACCCCGATTGCGTCATGATCTACGGCCAGTCCGGCGGCGGCTCCAAGGTGACCACGCTGATGGGCATGCCTTCGGCTGCGGGTCTCTTCCATCGCGCCTCGGTGCAGTCGGGCGGCGGAGGCAACTTTCCCAGCGCCGACCAGTCCAAAGCCCTGGCCAAGCAGGTGATGATCGAACTCGGCCTCCAACCCAACGACATTGCCGGCTTGCAAAAGATGGATTGGGAGAAGTTGAACGCCGCCGGCAACGCCGCCACCACCAAGGTCAATGGACCCATGCACGGGGGAATGATGGCCGCCTTCACGCCCGGCGCTCCGCCGCACGCTGGCATCGGCCCCACGCTGGATGGCCGCATCATCACCCTGCGCTCCTTCACAGATGCCGCCCCGGAGATATCCAAGAACATTCCCATGCTGATGGGTTCGGTCAGCGAAGAGGGCAACACCATGCGCTCTCATCCCACCGAAGCCGAGTGGGTGGCCTCGCTTGCCCGCTTCTACGGCGACACCAAAGCGGCCACCATCGCCGCAGCGCTCAAGAAGGCTCATCCGGAGAAGAGCATCCGCACGCTGTCCTTCATGTGCGGCGGCGGAATGCTGAACGGCATCTCCATCCGCAACAACGTGGTGCGCATGGCCAATTTGAAGATCGCCCAGAAGGCCGCGCCGATCTACACCTACTACTTCAGTTGGCAGTCGCCGATGCTGGAAGACGCCGGTGCATGGCACACCGCCGAACTAGCCTTCTGCTTTGACAACACCAAACGCTGTGAGCAAGGAACCGGCAACACCCCCGAAGCGCAGGCGCTGGCCAAAAAGATGGCCACGGCCTGGGCCAACTTTGCCCGCACCGGCAACCCCAGCCAACCCGGCCTCGCTTGGGAGCCAACCACCCCAGAACGCAGCCAGACGATGGTCTGGGACAATCACTGCCGCATGGTGGACGATCCGGAGGGCGAGATCCGCAAAATCCTGCTGAGCTAGTGCATCTCTCCCATAGGTACAGAGTCTTGGGTGCCCCATCCATTTCGCGTTCTTTGCGAAATGGGTGGGAAACCACAACTGAAACCCTGTCGGTGAAGAGCCACTTGCAAAATCTCATCTATGGAGCATTCGTCGGCTGGCCCTTCATTTTTTGTAGTTTTCTGAGACATTCCACTCTGTCGCCGCGTCTTCCGGAACAGGCGGGGTTCAGATCCCCATATCGTTCCTCAGGAGCAACTCGGCTTGCTGCGGCAAGTTGCGGCTGAAATGAAGTGCCGCCAACTCGCGATTTCCGCGAAGCGGAAGCCAACTTGCTGATTTTGTTTACAACCCGTTTCTTTCAACAATTTTTCCTCAGGAGAAAAAGCATGATCCGCAAGATAGCCCTCGCACTTCTCTTCGTCGCCTTCACCGCCATCGGCGCACACGCCGCCGACTTCAACGGCAAGTGGACTGCCGAGTTCGACACCCAGATGGGCGTGCAGAAGTACACCTACGAGTTCCACGTGGACGGCGCGACGCTCACCGGTAAAGCCATCAGCGAACACGGCGAAACCGCCCTCACCGAAGGCAAGATCGATGGCGACACCATCACTTTTGCCGAGGCCCTCAGCGTCCAAGGCATGGACATCAAGATCACCTACACTGGCAAGATCGACGGCGACCAGATCAAGTTCACGCGCAAGGTGGGCGACTTTGCCACCGAGGAGCTGACCGCCAAACGGGTCAAGTAGTCCAACAGGGGGCCAGTTCTGACCAGCAAATATCCTCCGGCAAAGCCGGTAGCTGTGGTAGCTGGCCCCTCAAAAAGGGCTTCTTCTGGAGCCTCAATGCTAACCGCCTGCGGTTAAAGTCCGGTTTTGAAAGGGCACGACTTTAGAGCGTTTTAGCCTTTGCTATAGACTTCTGTGCCCCATTCATTCCGCGTTTTTCAGCAGAATGAGTGGGAATCCGATGAATTTTCGGAATACATAATTCCCTAAAATGCTCTAAAGTCCGGTTTTGAAAGGGCACGACTTTAGTCGTGCCGAAAATGGCCGAAAGCAAACGTGGGCTTTAGCCCCTGCCGGATGGTTTTCGGGATTTCATACTTACACCACAGACATAGTCAACTAGTGTTGATCGCAGTCAATTGCCCCGCGCCGTAGGCGCAACGGTTATTAGCCCCGCGCTTCAGCGCGGGGTTGGCCAAACCAAAAATGCATCCGGAGTCCCGTAGGGACGGCGCTCATGCTCTGCGCCCTTCCAATGTTTTTTGCGAGAACAAAAAACGGGGCGACTTCTGTAAATATCAAACACCTACGGCTGTCCCAGCGGAGATTATTTTATAGAGCAATCACCCTTCACGCGATTGCGGCGGCTCGTCCTTGCCGAACAGCTCCTTGCCATCTTCGACAAAACTGATGATGACCACGACGGACGAACCGATGAGGCCCGCGAAAAAAGCGATTTCCAGAATATGCATTGCAAGCAGAGCCAAGAACATATCAAGATTGTAGCCTGTTTTCGCCCGTTTTACCGAAATTTCAAACGGAATCTCTTCCGCAAGGAGCCAGTTCCTTCCCGCGCATCCCGCCTCATGCGATACACTCTGCGCAGGATGCAACGCACGTTTTGGAAGTCGAAGAACTGGAAGTTGTGGGCCGCAGCGGGACTCTCCGCCGGCCTGCTGGAGTTGCCGTTTCCGCTGGCCGGGCCATTGCCAATCTGGCGGTCGCTCTTTGCCTGGTTTGCGCTGGTGCCGCTGCTCTGGGCGCTGTTGTCGCCGCAGTGCGTGGACGGAAAGCGCCCCATGCGACGCGGTTTTCTGCTCGGCTATCTCTGCGGCGTGCTGTGGTTTGGCGGCAACTGCTACTGGGTTCGCGACACCATGCAGCAGTATGGTGACATGCCGCTAGGCGCGCCGACGCTGCTGCTTGTGGCCTTCAGCCTCTACCTTGGCCTCTACTTCGGCCTCTTTGGATTCTGCGTTGCGCTGGTGCGCCGCGCCATGGGTAGCACACGTTGGGCCTTGGCCGCCGTGCCGTTTCTTTGGGTGGCGATGGAACTGGCCGCCGCGCGCATCACCAGCTTTCCCTGGGATCAGCTCGGCTATTCGCAGGTGGACAACGCGTGGGTCAATTCTCTTGCACCTTGGACTGGCGTTTATGGGATCAGCTTTCTGCTAGTTGCGGCCAATACATTTTTTACTTGTGTCTTTCTACTCAGAATGAAACCGGACAAAAAATCGCCATTTTGTTTGAGGTTAATAGTTGCCTTGAGTAGTGTTTTTATCGGGTTAGCGGCTGGCGGAATTAACACGGTTCCGCCCAAACCCGCACCCACTGCCACCGCCGTTCTCGTCCAGCCCAACCTAAACGTCTCCGGCGACAATCGCTGGCTGCATCCCGGCGAATGGGAGCAGCACATTGCTGATTTCAAGCGTCTGGCCGGTGAAACCTGCGGACCCTTCATTGTCGGAGTCCCAGAAACGTCCGCGCCCGACCTCGAACCTCTTTGCGCGCAACGACCGACCCATCCCGATCTCGTCGCATGGCCGGAGTCGCCCGCGCCCTTTCTGGAAACCGATCCGCGCTTCCCGCTGGCAATGCGCGAAGTGGCCGCTTCAGCGCAAGCTCCAATTATTGTCGGCGGCGAGGGCGTGGGCTTTTCCGAGGCCGAGCACGCGATGGAGGGCTACAATTCCGCGCTCGTCTTCGGCGCGGATGGCGCGCCCGTGGGCCGCTACGACAAGATTCATCTCGTCCCCTTCGGCGAGTACGTGCCCTTCCATAAATTACTCACCTTTGCCCGCTCCCTCACCGGCAACGTCGGCGAGATGGGCCGCGGAACGGAGCGCAAAGTCTTCCGCCTGAACGGTCATCGCTACGGCGTCTTCATCTGCTACGAGTCGGTCTTCGCCGACGAGGTCCGCCAGTTCGCCCGCCTTGGCGCGGAGGTGCTGGTCAACCTCAGCGACGACGGCTGGTACGGCGACACCAGCGCCCCCTGGCAGCACCTGAACATGGCGCGGATGCGGGCCATCGAAAACCGCCGCTGGCTGCTGCGCGACACCAACAACGGCGTCACAGCGGTCATCGACCCCTATGGCCGCGTCCGCCAAAGCATTCCCCGCCACCAAACCGACGCGCTGCCCGCAGGCTACGGCTTCCGTGACGATGTGACCTTCTACACTGCCCACGGCGACGTTTTCGCCTATCTCTGCGCCGCGCTGGCCATGTGCGGTGTTGGTTGGTCAGCAAGAAAGCTGCTGCGGCAGTGGATTACCGCTCCGTCCGTTCACAGATGACAGCATTTAAATATCAGTTTTTTGATTTGCTCTTCTTTGACAAGCGAGTCGTTTCGCTCTACGATTTGATTGAGGTTAATCAATATCAATCATGGCGACCGTCAGCAGACTACCGATTACAAAGGCGCGCATCAATCTCGGACAGATTGCCAAGCGGGCGCATAATCAGAACGAGTATTTCATTCTTGAAAAAGATGGGATTCCGGTTATCGGCATCATGGCCGCCGATGAACTGGAGGACTATCTGGAATTGCGCGACCCCAAGGTGAAAGCCGCAATTTCCGCCAGCCGCAAGGATTACGCCGCTGGCAAAGTTCGGCCCGCGTCCAAGCTATTGGCAGAGTTGAAACCCAGTTCCCTCAGGAAATCCGCATAGATAGGAACTCGGCGTATGGATGCTTCCGCTTACTCAGTCGTCACCACGACACATTTTGACCGGATGCTGAAAAAGCTCGCGCCCAAGCATCCCGATCTCGTGGAGCGATTGGAAGAGGCGATCGCAATCCTCTCCTCGGACCCGCAGAACAAAAGCCAAAGGCATCCAATCAAGAAACTCAAAGGCGTTTCGGCTGGAGAAGGCCAATACCGTTTGCGTTCAGGAAGATTTCTTTTTCGCTACGACATCGATGAGTACGACGTGGTTCTCCTATACTGCGGATTGCGCCGCGAAGACACGTACTAGCCAGACGAGCCGTTACTATGCAACCCCTTACAACTCCATCGCATTGTCTTCGATGGCCAGCCGCACATTGCCGTCAGACTTGGCCAGCCGCCGCACGGCTTCCGGCTTGTCGACTCCAGCCTTGAGCATCACCAGCGCCACCGGAACACTGCGTCCGGCGCATTTGATGATCTGCACAGCGGCGTTGTGGTCGATCTTGCAGGCGCTCATCAGGATATGAATGCCGCGCTCCACCAGCTTGGTGTTCTGCATGTGCACGTTGACCATCAGGTTGTCGTAGACATAGCCCAGACGGGTCATGGCACCGGTGGTAATCATATTCAAGATCATCTTCTGCGCGCTGCCTGCCTTCATGCGCGTGGAGCCGGAGATCACTTCAGGGCCCACATCGGCAATGATGGTGATGTCGGCAGCCCCGGCCAGCGGCGTATCGTGATTGCAGGTAACAGCGGCGGTGTGCGCTCCGCGGGCGCGGGCGTAGGCCACGGCGGCCACCACGTACGGCGTGCGTCCGGAGGCGGAAACGCCCACAATCACATCCTTGCGCGTGGGGCGGCGGCGGGCGATATCCCGCTGGCCCAGCTCTTCCGAATCCTCGTTGACCTCGACGGCCGAGGCCAGCGCCTTGGGTCCGCCAGCCATGATGTACTGAATCTGTCCGGGAGCCGTCGAATATGTGGGCGGGCATTCCGAAGCGTCCAGCGCCGCGACGCGCCCGCTGGAGCCTGCGCCGACGTAGATCAGCCTACCGCCCTCGCGCAGGCTGCGCGCCACCTGATCGATGATCTGCGCAATCTCCGGAAGCGCCTTTTTGACCGCGCTGGCCACCTTTGCATCTTCGTGGTTGATAATGCGCGCGATCTCCAGCGCTGATTTGGTGTCAAAGCCTTGAGATGCCTCGTTTTGGCTCTCAGTCGTCAATTTTTGAAGCTGGGCGGCCTGGTCTTTGCCTCTCGAGTCTTTCTGGGCGTTGGCCGTCTCCTGCGTCATCGAACTTGTCAGCATTGCGTCAGTCCCCGAGTTTTTATTGTAACTGGAAAACAGTCAACTCCAAAGAGAATTCTCAATAGCCATGCGGGGCCGGGAAGGCGCAGGTTGCAGATGTCTTATAGCGCTTGCCGAATTGCGTCGTGGAAGGCGGGCCTCACTTGGCGGATCAGTTGGCTCGCCCGGTCGGGCCAGGTCCGGTTGGTCAGCAGCGTCACGGCAACCCCGGCCTCCAGGTCGATCCACAGCGAGCAGCCACTGAAGCCCAGGTGACCGATGGAATGCGGCGAGAAATGTCGGCCTGAGGAAGAAGGCTGCGAGGGTGTATCCCAGCCCAGCGCGCGCGAGCTGCCCGGTGGGCCTTGGCGTTGCGCAAAGAGGTGGACCGTCTCCGCATTGAAGATGCGGGCGTTTCCGGAATTGGAAACGGCGTCCAGAATCTCACGAGCAAAGCGCAGCAGATCGGGCACATTGGAGAAGACTCCGGCGTGACCAGCCGCGCCGCCCAGCAGCCATGCATTCTCATCTTGCACTTCGCCTTGGATTATGCGATGGCGGAAAGCCGTGTCCTCCTCGGTGGGCGGAATGAGGGCGCGTGCCTCAGCAGAAAAACGATTGAAACCACTTGAAAATACTGGGTGCCCCACCCTCGCGACGCCTTTGTTTTTGTCGCTAGGGTGGGATTCCATAAAACCCGTCGCTGTCAATCCAAGCGGTTGAAAAACCTCACGCCGAACCCAAGCCGAAAGTGACTCGCCGGTCAGCGCCTCCAGCGCCTTGCCCAGCAGAATGAAGCCCGGATCAGAATATTCCGCGCACGCGCCCGGATCGGCCTTCAGCGGCAACTTCAGACAGGCTTCGAGGAGCGCTCCGGCAGTGGCGGCGGTGCGGAAAAACTCGACGTAGCCCGGAAGCCCGGAGTTGTGCGCCAGCAGGTGCCGCAGCGTGATGCCTCTGGCTCGGTCGTCCGCACTACGGCTCGCCAAAAAATCCGGCAGCAGTTTGCCCAACGGCGTCTCCAGTTGCAGCAGCCCGCGTTGGTGCAGAAGCATGGCCGCAGCAGTCGTTGCCGCAACCTTGGTGATGCTGGCCACGTCGTAGACAGTCTCCGGCGTTACGGCAGACGATGCTTCATCGTAAGTGAAACGCCCCCGCGCGCCCAGCAGCGCAACCTCTCCGCCCGCCAACACCCCGAAGGCGCAGCCGGGAAAGGCGCGCGCGGCAATCGCCTCGTCCAGCACGCGACAAGCGTCGGCAAAGCGTCCATGCGGGCCTTCGGGCAGAGCTGCGGAGAGAGTCTCTTCAGAATTCATCGCTCGTTTGCATGGTACAGCAAAACAGGCTGGTGGCGGACCGGCTCACCCTGGCGGCTTTGCAAAACTCCAGGAGCCGCGCAGACCTCTTCAAGCCGCCAAACCGTTACACTAATGCTGTGGAAGTCTCTATTCAAACCGCCGCGCCAAGCCGCCTCGTCCTCACCGGCTTCATGGGTTCGGGCAAGTCAACCCTCGGTCCTCTGCTTGCCGCACGCCTCGGCTGGACGTTCCTGGATGTCGATGAAGTGATCGAAGCCGAAGCCGGAGTGACCATCGCCGAACTCTTCGCCCGCCACGGCGAACCGGCCTTCCGCGCCCGCGAGGCCGAAACCATCGCCCGCCTGATCGCCACGGATGCGCTGGTACTGGCCCTCGGCGGCGGAGCCATCGAGCACGAAGCCACGCTCGCTCTGCTGCTTACCGCGCCCGGAACGCTGCTGGTCCATCTGGAAGTCACGCTGGCAACCACCCTCCAGCGCTGCCGAGGAACCGAGCAATCGCGTCCCATCCTGGCCGACCAAGCCAACCTGGAAGCTCGTTATCTGCGTCGCCTGCCGCTCTACCGCAGGTCGCATCTATCCATTCCAGTCGATGCTCTTATCCCAAAACAGGCCGTGGAACAAATATTGTCCGCGTCCGGCATAATATGTGGAAAAAGTGAGCAATAGTACTCTTGCGCACGCTACCCATTCGGTTCAAGATCGGAACCGTAGAGGGTTCAGCCATGATGTTTCCCGACACATCCAACGCCCAGCAGAACGCCGCCCTTCGTCAAGCGGCCGAGCGCTCCCATGCTGCCTCCAACCCCCAATACGAATACGCCTACTCCACGTGGACTCCCCTGCCGCCAAGGAAAGAGTTTCTCCCTCCCTCAAGCCTTCCAGCAACACGCTACTCGACAGCTCACGAGGGATTCCGCCTGATAGGCCGTTGATCCCTTAGCCCCTCAGTCCCTTAGTCCCTATCACTGCAGTATCGGAATCACGGCAATCCGCCGCTGCCACTCCGCTGGGCCGGTCGTGTGGACGCTTGTGCCTTGAGAGTCCACAGCCACCGTCACCGGCATCTCTTGCACATCAAACTCGTAAATAGCCTCCATGCCCAGATCGGCAAAGGCCAGCACTCGCGCTCCGTGGATGGCCTTCGAAACCAGGTACGCCGCGCCGCCCACCGCCATCAGGTAAACCGCGCCAAACTCCTTGATGGCCGCAATCGCCTCAGGGCCGCGCTCGCTCTTGCCCACCATTCCCAGCAGCCCAGTTTCCGCCAGCATCTGCCGCGTGTACTTATCCATGCGCGTCGCCGTCGTCGGACCCGCCGGACCCATCACCTCGTCCCGCACCGGGTCCACCGGACCCACGTAGTAGATAAACCGCCCGCGGAAGTCCACCGGCAGCTTCTCTCCGCGATCCAGCATCGTTGTAAGTCTTTGATGCGCAGCGTCGCGCCCGGTCAAGAGCTTCCCCGTCAGCAGCAGGACTTCGCCCGGCTTCCACGCCGCCGCTTCCTCGCGCGTGATCGTATCCAAGTTCACCCGCCGCGCCGCGCCTGCGTCATAGGTCAGCTTGGGCCACAGATCCAGATTCGGCGGATCGAGAAAGACCGGCCCTCTCCCATCCAGCACAAAATGCGCATGGCGCGTGGCGGCGCAGTTAGGGATCATGGCCACAGGCAAGTTGGCCGCGTGCGTCGGATAATCCACCACCTTCACGTCCAACACAGTCGTGAGGCCCCCCAGCCCCTGCGCGCCAATCCCCAGCCGGTTCACCTTCTCGTACAGCTCCAGCCGCAGTTCCTCGCAGCGATTCCCTGCCCCACGCGCCTTCAGCTCCTGAATGTTGATCGGCTCCATCAAAGACTGTTTGGCCAGCAGCATGGCTTTTTCTGCCGTCCCGCCAATCCCAATTCCCAGCATCCCTGGCGGACACCATCCCGCGCCCATCGTCGGCACCGTCTTCAGCACCCAATCCACAATCGAGTCGGATGGGTTCAGCATGATGAACTTCGACTTGGCCTCCGAGCCGCCGCCCTTCGCCGCCACCGTGACTTCGACCGTCGCGCCCTTCACCAGATCGACCGTGACCACCGCCGGTGTATTGTCCTTGGTGTTCGTCCGCTTGCCCGCCGGATCGGCCAGAATCGAAGCGCGCAGCTTGTTGTCGGGGTCCAGATAAGCCCGCCGCACGCCTTCGTCTACCATTGCCTGAATATCGACCAAAGGGCTGCCGTCCGCAGGACCCGCGCCGATGAACCTCACATCCATCCCGACTTTGAGAAACGCCGTCACAATCCCCGTATCCTGGCAGATCGGTCTATGCCCCTCGGCGCACATCCGGCTGTTGATAAGAATCTGCGCCATCGCATCTTTGGCCGCAGGCGACTCCTCGCGCTCATAAGCCTTAGACAAACTGGTGATGTAATCCACCGGGTGGTAGTAGCTGATGTACTGCAATGCAGCGGCAACGCTCGCAACAAAATCTTCCTGCCGGATAACGGTCATGGTGTACTCCTCGAACTCTATTAAGGTAATGGATTGAAGGCGCGTCTGTCTGCCATGATTTTTCGTTCTCCTTCTCTACCGGGATGATTCCCACGGCGCGTGAGGCGAAGATTCGTACTCTTAAAGGTGCGGAACTCTCCGGCATTTCCAGCGGTTATTCTGTCAATATGATCGACTGGAACAGAGTCCAGTTATTTAATGAAGCGATCTTAATAATTGTCCTCGTAAAAAATCCGCGAAAAAATAATGTTATTAAAACGGGATTATTGCCGATCACGGCTGTCCGGTTAAAAGTCGAACAGAATCAGTTGGTTGGAAGAGTCCTGTAACTCCTCTTGAGATGTAAATCTCTGAAGTACCTGTAAAATGGGGGTTTTCTCGAACAGAGTTAGACTGAAA